>MDSY01113699.1_pt1 | contig 35724 bp, 32 predicted proteins | sample 811131 | NCBI WGS metagenome assembly MDSY01 (sample SAMN05326643, study PRJNA326480) | marine metagenome | isolation source: seawater | place: Atlantic Ocean: South West | collected 2010
TGATGCCCCGCTGGTTTTTGACGATAAGAATTTAGAATCCCAATATCGACCCGACAACGACAATAACCGTTATAACGGACCAACGCGCTTACGCGAGGCGCTGTACCGATCCATTAACTTGGTATCTATGCGCGTACTACTGCGCATAGGTGCTGACAAAGTACTCGATCACGCGAAGCGTTTCGGGTTCGACACAAGCTCTTTCCCCCGCAACACGCAACTCGCCATCGGCGGAGGCACTATGACCGTTGCGCCCTTAGATATGGCCAAAGCCTACGCCGTGCTCGCTAACGGAGGCTATCTGGTGGAAGCGAAAATAATAGACCGCATAATCAATCAGCAAGGCCAGGTGGTGTTCGCCAATAAATCGCCAAAAGTTTGCCTAAACTGTGCAGCGGAAGAAGAACCTATAGCCAACACGGCAGCCACACGACGCGTATCGGTTGCTGCAGACCCAACTGACTGGCTGATGAATAGCGTCTCGCTAGAAGATCTTGTTGAGAGTATTAGAAAAGCCCAGACCCAAGCAAAATATGCGCCTCGAGTGTTAGATCAACGCAATGCCTTCATTATGCAGTCTATGCTGAGAGATGTGATTAAAAGAGGTACTGGACGCAGGGCGCTTGTACTTAAGCGTAACGATTTAGCTGGCAAAACTGGTACCACCAATGACGCCGCAGACACCTGGTTTAACGGCTTCAACAGTAGTTTAGTGGCCAGTGTTTGGGTAGGTTTCAGCGGCCAAGACCCCTTAGGAAGTAATGCTTACGGCTCTAATATCCCGCTACCTATTTGGATAGATTTTATGAGGGATGCATTGGTAGATATTCCCGATATATTACCGAGCCAACCCCCAGGCTTGTTGACGATAAAAGTAGACCCCAAAACAGGCGAGGCAGTTTTGCCCTCGAATCCTGATGGCATCTCAGAATTATTCCTTACTGAAAATGCGCCAACTGCAGCGGAGTCCACCAATCAGGGCATAGGCGGGCAAGACTCTATTAGAGCGGTGGACCTGTTCTAGGTCAGTTTTAACAACTAGGCGATTAATTGACGCCCTGATGCGCGAACTATTGAGCAACCTATTAAACGAACTATTTAATAACCTTAATCAGATCTCCGGCTCTTGGCTCGCCTCTGGGATGATGCCCATTAATCACCCGCAAAGTCTGCTCTCCGTCTACCTTAATTGACATCTTTGCGGCCAACTTTGCATATGTATCGCCAGGACGAGCTTCCACTAAGGCGATACTCTGCTTGTTGATCAGCCGCAGATCATCCGCGGACATAGGGCGAAAAGATGTCACCATATCCCTAAATAGTTTTTCAAAGGCAACGGGGTCGCCCTTATCTTTAATTTCACCATTAAAAACGTAAACGCCATTTTCTTTATACAGTACGGCAATTTTGCGCAGCTTTGGCATCTCACCCGGCACCTTTATAGAAGCCAAATAGCCACCATACGGACCCGCCTGAATTTCCTCACCATTCTCCAAGTCGTCTCGACGCAAGGTTTTAGTTAAATATTCTTCTGGTGATTGAGACTCGGTGGGCAAGCTGGTCCTCCGTGTAGACATAGTGCCTTCGCCATTCGGCTCACTGCCAAACACTTCTGAAGAGGTGGCCTGAACATCCCAGCCCTTGGGAAAGGCAATTTTCAATCTCAACGCACCGTGGTAGTAAACACCATCGTGTACAACCCCCGTGGCAGATTCATCGCCAAAGCGAAGGCCCGGCAACATTGCATAGTACTCCCGCTCGGGTTCCAACAGATCAACCAATTGCAAATGCTGGGACTGCTCAACCAACTCATTTAGGCGCTTGTTGTGAGCCGGGTGACTACCGAGCAAACCGTGGTAAATGGTCGGCGCATTTTTAACCGAGCGTTGAAAATCATCGTGGTCTTGCAGCATCCGAATGCTTGCTAGTAATGCACGGGGGTTATATCCGGCCCGTAAAATAAATTCTGTACCCAGTGCATCAGCCTCTAACTCGTGCTCTCGGCGATAACCTGCCAACGCAGTGGAGCTAATGGTGTTGGCCAATCCGTAAGAGGCACTAGAACCGGTGGCAAACGTGCCCAAAAAACCCAAAATTTTACCCAATCGATCGCGCGCGATAGTGCGCTTGGAATGAGCTCCCACCACGTGACCAATTTCATGCCCAAGCACAGCCGCTAATTCATCTTCATTATTAAAGAAGGCCAAGATGCCGCGAGTGACAAAAATATAAGCGTCTGGAGTAGCCCAAGCATTAACTATAGGCTGGTCTACAACAACAAACGTATAAGCCTTACCTGCATCTGGCGAGACAGCGAGTAAGCGTTCTCCAACTGCTGTGACATATTCCTGCCATTCATCGTCTGGATAGATAACGCCCTTTTCTAAAAATTCATTGTACATCTCGGCGCCGGAGCCGGCATTGGCAGTCATAGGTAGAGTGAGAACAAATGCTAACGCTAGCACCGCAACAACACTCAAAAAGCGATTAGTAAAACCAGGGGCAAAAATATTTTTTATCATTTAGCAGTGCTCGAAATTAAACGGCAAAGAAAGGAAAAAACAAAACAGCTCAAACAGTAAGGATATACAGACTAATTTGCTACATGGAAGCAGTAAGACACCAAGTGCGTTTACTCAACGAAAAGACTTTCTAAATGGTCGTACTCTTAAAGGAGAGGCATAAAGGGGGTCTACATATGGGTAGTAGCCACAATGCCCTCTAATTCAAGCAAAAATTTTGAACAAAAGCGGACTTATCAGAACCGCCCCAGCAAAACGGTGAGTCGAACCAAAGTCTACCAAGCAGTAGACCCAACAACGAACCTACACTTAGAGTTTAACTACCGCCGCTGCTTCTTTTAGCGAAACGCTGACGGTACTTTTCTACGCGACCACCAGTATCCAAGATCTTCTGCTTACCGGTGTAGAAGGGGTGACAGTTTGAGCAAACATCCAAGTGGAGATCGTCTTTAAGAGTAGTACCGATTTGGAGTTCAGCGCCGCAGCTACAAGTTGCCTTCACAATGTTGTACTCAGGATGTATTTCAGGCTTCATAGCGGCTACACGTCATCAAAATTTAGGGTCGTAAAGTTTAACAGAAGCCGATTTATTGGCAACCTCGGCGTAGCGATAAAATAAGTACTACTGCCTAGACTAAACTCAGCCGTACTAGCGCTGTTGACGTTTTCTTAATCCAACTAACTGGCCATTAACGCCCAAACTTTACTTGCTCGCCCTTACTCATTAACCCCGCCAATCTCGCAATCTTTCGTCCCCGGGCTTCGCACTTGGCTCAACTCTCCGTAGAATGACTTATGAATCTTGCAAACCGAATTATCCAAGTAGCCGTTCCGCGGCCATTGCATGCGGTTTATGACTACAGTGTGCCTAAGGATATGCCAATCCCCAACGTCGGAGCTCGCCTGAACGTGCCTTTTGGTCGCACTCAGGTCATTGGTGTTTGTGTGAACGTTGAGGTTGTCAGCCCGCACAAAAGTCCAAAGCCAATTAACGCAATCATTGACAATGACGCTGCTATTACCGGCGAACTGCTGGACTTGGCCCACTGGATGAGTGCCTATTACCATCACCCGCTAGGCGAGGTTCTGGCAACCATTTTACCCAATGCCGCGCGCAAAGGTCTGCCGTTCGTTTTGGAGGAAGAGGATTTTTGGCATTTGGCTGATGCTCAGTACACCAACGCGCGCGCGCCAAAACAAACTGCGCTTGTTGAATATATGAAACAACACCTAGTGGAATATCCCGCAATCGCTGGTAGGGCTTTGATGGAAGCTGGTTTTAGCAGGGCTTTGATCAAAAAACTGGATGAACTGAAAGTTATTACTCGAGTTTCTTCGGCAACTCGCAGAGAACTCGCTGCGAAAGCGCCGGCTTTGGATGCCAGCGCCGAACAAAACGCGGCTATTGATGCTATTGAGGCGGCAGCCAATCACTTTGAGGTTTTGCTTCTGAAAGGCGTTACCGGCAGCGGTAAAACTGAGGTGTATTTACAAAGTATGGCACCGGTGTTGGCGCGTGGCGGCCAGGTGATGGTGCTCGTGCCTGAAATTGCTCTGACACCACAAACATTGGCGCGTTTCGAGAAGCGCTTTGGTCAGGTGGGAATGCTGCACTCGGCGTTAACCGACAAGCAACGTTTACAGACCTGGCTCCGTTGCCGCGACGGTGAATTGAATATTTTGATCGGCACCCGCTCCGCGGTGTTTACGCCCTTTAAACAGTTGGCTCTCATCATTGTTGATGAGGAACACGACAGTTCTTACAAACAGCAGGAGGGCTTACGTTACTCAGCCCGAGATCTTACCGCCAAGCGAGCCCACAGCTTGGGTATTCCACTAGTGCTGGGTTCTGCCACGCCATCGCTAGAGTCGCTCTATAACGTGTCGCGCAAGCGTTACACTTTGCTCGAATTACCCCACCGGGCTGGTGGCGCGAGCATGCCGTCCTACAATTTAATCGACCTGCGCGGGCAAACGCTGCAAGACGGTTTTTCTAGAGCGTTGATCGACGTGATTCGTCATCATTTGACGGCTAAAGGTCAGGTACTAATTTATCTGAATCGCCGTGGCTTTGCGCCGACCCTTCTGTGTCAGTCCTGTGGATGGCAATGTCACTGCTCAGACTGTGACGCCAAGCTCACTCTACACCGCTCGCCCGCGCAAATGATTTGCCATCACTGCATGCTCAAATCCCAAATTCCTGAACTATGCGGGCATTGCGGACAACCCAATTTATTGCCTGTGGGCCTTGGTACTCAGCGCGCGGAAGATGCCGTGGAAGCGTTATTTCCAGCGGTACCGATATACCGTGTTGACCGCGACACTACCCGCACCAACCGACAATTAGGCGAACAGTTGGACAAAATTAATGAAGGCTCTTCCTGCATTATGGTGGGCACTCAAATGCTGGCTAAAGGCCACCACTTCCCTGCGGTAACATTAGTTGTGGTGCTCAATGCTGACAGTGGCTTTTTGAGTCCTGATTTTCGCGCGCCTGAGCGTACTGCGCAGCTAGTTGTGCAGGTAGCCGGCCGTGCCGGAAGGGCCGAACGCCCAGGAGAAGTATGGATTCAGTCTTATCAGCCAGACAACCCAATGCTTACTAGGTTAATAGAAGATGGCTATGAGGGTTTTGCTAAGGAGGAATTAAAAACCAGAAAAGAGGCTGGCCTACCGCCTATTTTGCCTATGGCCATGCTCCGCGCTGAATCTGAGGATGGTCGAGTTGCGTTAGATTTTTTACAAACCTGCAAAAACACGTTGACCAGTATGGGCCGCAATCAGGTGGAAGTTATGGGGCCAATACCCGCACCAATGGCTCGCATTGCCAACAGATTTCGTTATCAGCTAATGCTGATTGCACCTACTCGCAGTCAACTGCACCAGCTATTACATGGCCTTGGTAGGCCTAAAGTACCGGCTCAGCTGCGCTGGTCTATAGACGTTGACCCTTACGACGCGTTGTAGCCTACTTAATAAAAACTCACACTGCTTTCATTAATCCTGGTTCGCCTCTGGGCGCCACGGCCTGTATCATGGCCGCAATATTTGAAGTATCAAAATAAGGCCGATGAATAAAGATTTCGCCGAACGCAACAGCCCTAAAAAGCGGAAGCCAGCAACACGCAAGCCGGCCAAAGGACGTACGCCTACTAAAAACAAAATTACTTTTCACGCGCCAAGTTTTTCTTCTGGCGCAATCGTTGGTGCGGTAGTTGTATTAGTTGCCGCTTACGCGCCCGAGATCATTGGCACATCAACCGCCGCCAAGAACGCTGTGGTAGAAACTCAAGAAACACCAAAAATTAGATTTGAGTTCCCTGACTTACTGAAAAACAACGAAGTGGCTGCTAACCCAGACACTTACTCTGCGCCACAAGCGAGTACTAAGGCGGAAAAAAATTTTAGAATTCAAGCGGCTTCATTTCGTAGCGAAGACGATGCCAATGTCTTAAGAGCCAAACTATTGCTTACTGACCTCCCCAGCTCAATTGAAGCCTCGAAAGTGTCAGGAGAAACTTGGTATCGAGTGGTTGTTGGACCATTCAGCGAAAAAGTCTACGCTGATCGCGCAATGACCCGCCTGCGACAACAAAATCTAACGGCAATACGGATCAACTAGCGGAGGCATTAGATTAAGCACGATTGTACTTGCAACGCATAGTCGAATATATAGTCCAATTGGCGTGGTTAGCTAAGCTGGCAATTGAATTGTCTGGGCTGCAACCCCACTATGATGTCGCCTCCAATTTGATCTAATCTGAGAACAATTAATGCAAGAATTTCATGGCACGACGATCTTAAGCGTACGCAATGACGAGCAAGTCTGTGTTGGTGGCGACGGCCAAGTGTCATTGGGCGATACAGTCATGAAAGGCAATGCCATTAAAGTGCGCAAACTCTACCAAGAGAGAGTGATTGCTGGGTTTGCTGGCAGTACTGCAGACGCTTTTACGTTGTTTGAACGTTTTGAAGCCGAGCTGGAAAAATATCACGGCCAGCTGGCTCGGGCGGCTGTGGAGCTGGCCAAAGAGTGGCGCACAGACCGCGCGCTACGCAAACTTGAAGCAATGCTGATTGTTGCCGACACAACCGCTACCTTATTAATCAGTGGCAATGGCGATGTTATCGAGCCAGAAGCCGGCATTTTGGCGATTGGCTCAGGCGGTAACTACGCTCGGGCAGCGGCTATTGCGCTTGCAGACAACACTCAGCTTCCTCCTGAAGAGGTGGTAAAAAAAGCACTGGGTATTGCTGGTGACATCTGCATTTATTCCAATCACTCTTTTACCATCGAGACGCTTAACATTTCCTAAGCCCTCGAATAAGGCCTGTAACTATGAATAAACTGCATCAAATGACGCCAGCTGAAATTGTTCACGAGCTAGACCGTCACATAATCGGCCAAAGCGAAGCCAAGCGAGCCGTGGCTATTGCCTTGCGTAACCGCTGGCGGCGTCTACAGCTAACCACTGATCTTCGCAATGAAGTCAGCCCAAAGAATATTTTGATGATTGGACCCACGGGTGTGGGTAAAACGGAAATTGCTCGACGGTTAGCTAAGCTGGCAAACGCCCCATTTATTAAAGTGGAGGCCACCAAGTTTACCGAAGTGGGATATGTGGGCCGTGATGTGGAATCTATTATTCGTGACCTTATGGATACGTCCATAAACATGCTGCGTGAGCAGCAAATGCAAGCCGTGCAAACATCCGCCGAGGACCGTGCTGAAGATCGCATTCTGGATATTTTGCTACCTGAACCGCGTAATGAAAGTGAAGACAAGCCGGCGAGCGAGGAATCTAGCACCCGACAAATGTTTCGCAAGAAATTGCGTCAGGGTGAGTTAGACGACAAAGAAATTGATATCGATCTGGACCAGGTGAGCATTGGTGTAGAAATTATGACCCCTCCGGGGATGGAAGAAATGACCAGCCAACTGCAAAACATGTTCAGCAATATGGGTCAGAGTAAAAAAAGCAGTCGGCGCCTTGCTATAAAAGAAGCGCTTAAAAGAGTCCGCGAAGAAGAAGCGGCCAAACTTGTTAATGAAGACGAAATAAAGAGCCAAGCGCTGAACGCTGTAGAGCAAACCGGCATCGTTTTTATTGATGAGTTAGATAAAGTAGTCCAGCGCTCTGAAACTACAGGCGCGGATGTGTCTCGCGAGGGCGTGCAAAGAGACCTGCTACCGCTAATTGAAGGCTGTTCCGTTTCCACTAAATACGGTGTGGTTAAAACAGACCACATTTTATTTATTGCATCCGGCGCATTTCATCTGGCCAAACCTTCAGATCTAATTCCTGAGTTACAGGGCCGCTTGCCTATCCGAGTGGAACTGAGCGCTTTAACCCCTGAAGATTTTGAGCGCATACTTACTGAGCCCAAAGCAAGTTTAACGGAACAATATCAGGCACTAATGGCTATAGAGGGTGTTGGACTAGGATTTGCCAAAGAGGGCATAGCACGGATTGCCCACCTAGCATGGCAGGTCAACGAAGGCACCGAAAATATTGGCGCGCGCCGCTTGCATACTGTTTTGGAGAGACTCTTGGAAGAACTTTCTTTTTCAGCCAACGACTTAGCGGATTCTATAGTGACTGTGGACGAAGCATATGTGAATGAGCATTTGGCAAACTTGGTCAGCAATACTGACTTGTCTCGGTTTATTCTTTAGGGGTTGCCATGCAAGCACCGACCAATATTACCTATCATAAAATCGCCCATGTGCTGGAAGTTCGATGGAAGGAAGTGTTCTTTAATTTGCCTGCTGAGTTACTTCGGGTTTATTCACCGTCTGCTGAAGTGCGCGGACATTCTCGCGAAGAACGTAAACTACAAACGGGTAAAAAAAATGTAGGCATCAAGCAAATTGAAGCCGTTGGTAACTATGCCATTCGCATTACATTTGACGATGGTCACGACACTGGCATATTTGCTTGGTCTTATCTGAACGAGATCGGCAGTAATCAAGATACTTTTTGGCAGGATTATTTAACTGACCTTAAGCAGGCCAATGCTTCACGACTACCGAAGATTCGCGTGAATCAATGGTCGCCAAAAAGCTGACCGTTACGTAAGGTTTGCGAATCTGCTTGTACGAAAAAGATTTTAAAGACATAGCCTTGAGCAAACACCTTTAACAAAGAAAGATAAGTCCACATATGTTTGATATAAAAGAGAACGCAAAAGCGACAAACCACGTTCGAGAAGAAGTTAACTTCGGTTTTCAAAAAGTCTCTCCTAAAGAAAAAACCAAACGCGTGGGCGACGTGTTTGAAGCGGTAGCCGATCGTTACGACGTAATGAACGATCTCATGTCGTTCGGCACCCACCGTATTTTTAAGCGCATGATGCTGCAAATGTCAGGCGCTCGGGCAGGCCACAACATATTGGATTTAGCCGGTGGTACCGGCGATATGGCTGAACTGTTTGCGCCGGTCGTAGGCGAAACCGGGCGAGTAATATTAACTGACCTCAACGAGCCAATGATGCGAGTAGGTCGCAACAGACTCATTGATGAAGGCCTGTCCCAAGTGCAGTTCTGCCGCGCGCCGGCAGAAGCCTTGCCTTTTTCAGACAACGCGTTCGACTGCGCATCCATCAGTTTTGGCATTAGAAACTTTACCAATAAAGACCAAGCCTTAAGCGAGGTATTACGAGTGCTTAAACCCGGCGCACCATTATTAGTATTAGAATTTTCTAAACCTCAAGATCCGCTGTTAGAATCTGCCTATAAGGTTTTTCAAGCGCTATGGCCACCAGTGGGTAAATTTTTCGTCGGTGACGCCCAGCCCTATCAATATTTGGTGGATTCTATTCGCGTACATCCAGACCAAAAAGCGCTGAAACAGATGTTTGAAGATGCTGGCTTTGAAGAAACTCAGTACCACAATCTAGTTGGTGGCGTGGCCGCTATTCATCGCGGTGTTAAACCACTGACAACTCACTGAAGCGTTGCTATGACCTTTGTATCCAGCGAAATACTCGCCACATTTTTAGCAGATTTTGTCAATTTAGTTTGTCGCCAAGCGGCCGCTTTAGATCCGGCGTTGGCTCGAAAAATGGCGCCGATTGCAGGTCAAATAATTGAAATTCGCTGCACTATGCCAGAGCAAGTGTGGCACCTGGCGTTAGGTGAAAAAAGTATTGAACTGCACAGCGGCGCTGCAACTAACCCTAATGCGGCTATTCAGGGCAATGCGCCGAACTTGGTTAAGGCGTTAGCTACCGGCGGCAACTCCACAGAAATTCAGATTGACGGCGACGAAACGCTGCTTTTGGAACTTAACACACTTATTAAAAATTTTTATCCAGATTTAATTACCCCGCTAACCGCATTGATTGGCGCGAAAAGCGCAAATAAGATAGCCGCAACTTTAGAAATGGGATTATCTTCATTAGCCAACTTTGCCTCAAATCTTGGCGAAGATATTGCGAACAATGCCGGTAGTAAAATAACCGACCGTTTCACCACTGCAGAAGCTTTTGCTAATCATCTTGCGGAGTTAGACTCACTGCGTTTACGTGTTGATAGATTGAGCGCAAAGATCTTAGATCGCGAGCTTTCAGCCCGGGACAACACCAACCAATGACCCCTGCGGATTGGCTACAATTACTCAATCTTGTTGGCAAATGCTTTGGCAACAGGCTCCACCACTTCATACCCGCTCAGACTATTCCTAACCGACCACTGCGGTGGACAGTAATATTTTTACAAATCCTTCTGCCACTCGGCAAAAAATCGTTGGGATTGCGCCTACTGCATACTCTAGAGCAAATGGGACCAGTCTACATAAAGATCGGTCAACTACTTTCTACCCGACCCGACATACTTGGGATGGAAGTCTGCCTAGCGCTAGCTAAGCTTCAAGACAAAGTAGACCCTGTGGCAAATCTTGATATTCGGACGGAGGTAGAAAAATCCATCGGCCGAGCTGACGCCTTTCTGTCTATTGACCCTAAGCCTATTGCCAGCGCTTCAATTGCACAGGTGCACCAAGCCAAACTGCAAAACGGCACATCGGTAGTTATAAAAATTGTGCGGCCCAACATTGAAGTCAAAATAAACCGCGACATGACACTGCTAATCCATCTTGCTAAATATTTGGATAGCCGCTTCACTATGGTTCAGCGTATACACCTGCCGCGCATTATGCAGGACCACTTAGACACGCTTTTACTTGAATTGAATATGTTCAGTGAAGCGCGTAATCAAATTCAACTAAGACGTAACTTTGCTGAATCTTCCCTACTTTACGTGCCGCGGCTTTATGCTCAGTTCACCCGCAACAACATGTTGGTTATGGAGCAAATATCTGCGCCCTCTATTGGGAACGTTGCTGCACTGCAAGCAGCGAAAGTAGATATGCGTGTGCTCGCTCACAAAGGCGTAGAAACTTTTTTCACCCAGGTCTTTGAACACAATTTTTTTCATGCAGATATGCACCCAGGAAACGTCCTGATCGACGTGTCTGATCCAAGCGACCCAATGTATGTGGCCCTAGACTGCGCAATAGTCGGGTCGCTTACTGATGAGGATAAATTCTATCTGGCGCAAAATATTCTTGCCTTTTTTCACAGAGATTATCGCAAGGTAGTAGATCTGCATATTCGGTCGGGCTGGGTACCTATCACCACAGATCCAATAGCTTTTGAGGCCGTTATAAAAGCGGTTTGCGAACCTATTTTTGCTAAGCCCCTGAGCGAAATTTCTTTTGGTCCCTTTATGGGCGAGCTTTTGCAAACCGCTAGTGAATTTGAAATGGAAATTCAGCCCCAGTTGGTATTGCTACAAAAAACATTATTGTACATCGAAGGGTTAGGGAGACAGTTATATCCGGAACTCGACCTTTGGGAGACCGCAGAGCCGTTTATGCAGCGTTGGGCCCAGCGAAATCTCGGCCCAATGGCCGTCATCACGGAGCTAGCTGAACGAGGGCCTAAACTTCTATCAGAATTGCACCGCTTGCCCCAATTGCTTAAGGACGACGGCCAAATGACCTTGCGCCTTGAACTGGCGAAACAGAACTATGAAATTAAGGAGTTACACGAGCAATTGGGGGAACTGCAGCGCAAGCGACGACGTGGGGTTTTTGTTTTAACTGTTATCGTGGCTTGCGCAGTATTATTTGGGGCAAATTGGGTCAATAGGGCCGGCAGCGGTTCGGATTTGGGCTCATTGCTACCGCTGGTATTTAGCGCAAACTAAATCGGCATTTAGGTATAAACTCGGCGTTCATTAGGGGCTATCGTTCACTATAAAAGCGCCTGCAATATTGGTGGCGCTCGATAAGGAAATTAGATGCACATATTAGATGACTTAACTGAAGTTCTTGCGGAACGGAAAAGCCAGCGTGCCGGCGAGTCTTATGTAGCATCACTCCACCAAGCTGGGCTTAACAAAATTCTAGAAAAAATTGGGGAAGAAGCAACAGAAGTTATTATTGCGGCAAAAGACGCCGAAATAGACGCAACGCAAAAAGATGAGCTTATCAGGGAAGTTGCTGATCTCTGGTTTCACTCAATGGTACTGCTCAGCGAATTAGACTTAAGTGCCCAAGACATATTGGAAGAATTAGCTGATCGTTTTGGCATTGGCGGCATTAAAGAAAAAACCGAACGGGAATAGCCCGATCGACTTACTAGCAGGGTACGCTTGCATCGAGTGCAAATTGCGCAATGTCTGCGATCATTAGTGGTGTTTAGAAGAATTTTTATATAAATGACGAGAACGGAGTAAGCACATGTTTGGATTAGGAATGACTGAACTATTGGTAATTCTGGCCATCGTTCTTTTGATATTCGGTCCTAAGCGCCTGAAAAGCATTGGTTCAGACTTAGGCAGCGCAATTAAGGGGTTTAGAAGCGCTGTTTCCGAGGAAGATAAAGCTGAGGATAAGGACCCGTCCGCCCCTCAAGCTAAGGTAATCAACGGTGAGACTCAAACTACTGAACCTACTCAGAGCAAAGAAGAGCATAAAACTCAGTAAGCTGGGCCAAACCATGTATCTTCCGCGGCACGCTCTAATGGCATCATTCGATGTTTGATGGCATAAGCACAATTGAAACCATGGTCATCATAGTGGTGATCTTGCTGGTGATTGGCCCCGAGCGCCTACCCGAAACACTGCGCACGCTAGGATTGTGGGTTGGACGATTGCAAAGGTCCTTTACCAGCGTAAAAACCGAAATAGAAAAAGAGATCGACATGGACGGCATTCGTCGTCAACTGCACAACGAAGCGGTGATGGAGGAGATGCGGCGAATTGAAGAGGAAGTTAAGGCTGGTAACGACGTACTTAGTCAAAAAACTGAAGTAGACGCCAATAACATCATGTCAGGCGTCACTGGAACTGCAGAAGCAGAGGTCGTAAGCGCAGACGGTGAAACCGAATTGCCGCCACAGGCCGACGCGGCTGAAGATAGCGCGCGAGAAGAACCGGCGGAACACCTAACCAGACCGCCCCGAACTGATGCAGAAGTTGAAGCCGCTTACCTACGTAAGCGAGGTTCGCTGAAAAACGAAAACGATAAGATCTCTTAGTGTGAGCAAAGACAGAAAGACTAACCCTGATGCAGCGGTAGATGACTATGAACAACCGTTTTTAGATCACTTAATAGAGCTGCGAACCCGCATATTGCGCAGTTTAGGATTAGTCGCGCTACTCTTCATCCCCTTTTACTATTACAGCACACCGCTGTTTGAGTGGGTTGCTGCGCCACTGCTTAGCGTACTACCTGAAGGCACCAAGATGATAGCTACTCAGGTTGCGTCACCTTTTTTGGTACCGTTTAAACTTTCCGCCTATTGCGCTTTGTTTCTAGGGGTTCCCTTTCTCCTCCATCAACTCTGGGGGTTTATCGCACCCGGTCTTTATCGACATGAAAAGAAGTTTGCCTACCCACTGCTCTTCTCCAGTATTGTATTGTTTTACTGCGGTCTTATCTTTGCGTACTACTTAGTTTTTCCGTTGGTTTTCGAATTTTTTTACAAAGTTGCGCCTAGCGTAGCCGAAGTCACGCCAGATATTACATACTATCTCGACTTTATTATGAAGATGTTTCTCGCTTTTGGGCTAGCCTTTGAGATTCCAGTTGCAACTTTTTTATTAGCCTGGACCGGCATTTCTACAGCAGATTCTATGGCTAAAAAGCGACCTTATGTCATTATCGGCTGTTTTGTTGTGGGCATGCTTATGACACCGCCAGACGTGGTATCCCAATTACTGCTAGCAATACCCACGTGGTTGCTGTTTGAATTTGGTGTGATAATGGCGCGGTTCGTAGAAAAGAGAGACTCCAAGGAAGAGCCCAAAAAATCAAATCTATAGGCCAGAGATATTCACCAGAACCAAGGTTTCGAGAGGAAAGCTTTGGTCTAGCTAGTGTTTCTGCTGCCCCTGAAGAGGAAGTCTACGCCCTTTAGCCACATCCGCGAAAAGAGTGAATTGAGTGACAAACAATGCCTCTCTTTTAGTTTCTTCCGAACCAAGTTGCATCATGGTTGTGGACGTTGGGTCGTCCTTATTTAGATGAGTTTTTGGGAATATTCGTAGTACGAGAATTTTTTCGACTAGCCAGTCAGCTTCGGCCTGATCATCCCTGGGGCCGAAACCCAGCAGAGCACCACACCCGTTTCAATTTGGTCAACTACCTCACCGTCTATTTGCACGTCAGCTGAACTTGCCCGTTGTAGCACTACTTGCATGAACTATCATCAATCTTAAACATATCCGCAGAAGCAAAAGTCTGTTCCTTCGAACATTGAGACAGTCGGGAGACAACTCTAAGAAACGATTCATAGGGTCTTACCAGTCGGCACAAAGCCCCTATTACTAGTCGCCTGGATTAAAAAAAACCAAGAAACAGCGCTTTTCTCGGCTAGATTTTCTCTAGGCGCGCTTGCGTTCATTTTCTTTCAATAAAGTCTTGCGCACACGGATGTTCTCCGGGGTCACTTCTACCAACTCATCGTCATCTATAAATTCCAGCGCTTGCTCTAAAGTAAAATCTAACGCCGTCGTCAAAACAATATTCTCATCAGTTCCTGAAGCACGCACGTTCGTTTGCTTTTTTTCCTTCAAGGGATTAACCGTTAAGTCGTTTGCGCGTACATGAATACCTACAACCATGCCTTCGTAGACCATTTGATTCGGCCTAACCATCATGCGGCCGCGGTTTTGCAAATTAAACAAAGCAAAGCCAACGGCCTTACCCTGAGCGTTTGCAATCAAAACACCGTTCTTACGTGAACCTACGTTATCTGCGGTCCTTGGACCAAAGCCATCTGAAGCAAACGACATAATACCCGTGCCTGAGGTTTGCGATAAGAACACTGGGCGGTAACCCATAATACCTCGACTCGGAATACGGAACTGTAAGCGCACACGACCTTTACCGTCTGGCTGCATTTCTTGCAGTTCGCCACGACGATCACCCAAGGATTCCATGACCTTACCCTGATGGGCATCTTCGATATCGATGGTTAAGGTTTCATAGGGCTCATGAATCACACCATCTATCTCACGATAAATAACTTGGGGTCTAGATACCGCTAACTCAAAACCTTCGCGGCGCATGGTTTCGATAAGGACTGAAAGGTGTAGTTCCCCACGACCAGAGACCATAAATCTATCTGGATCTGCCGTATCTTCAATCACCAAAGCTACGTTATGCGAGGACTCTGTGTACAAACGTTCGCGGATCTGACGACTAGTAACGTATTTGCCCTCTTTACCAGAAAGAGGTGAATTGTTAACACAGAACATCATAGACAATGTCGGCTCATCAACTGTGAGAGGCGTCATCGCATCTACTTGATCTGGCGAGCATAGCGTATCTGAGATGTTGATCTTGTCTACGCCGGTTAAGCAGATAATGTCTCCAGCCGTCGCAGCAGGTGAATCAATTCGTTCTAGGCCGTGATGACGATAAATATTCACTACCTTGCCTTTACGTTCGTTTCCCTCTCGGTCAACCGCAATGATCTGTTGGTTGCGCGCGAGTTGGCCACGGGAGATTCTTCCAATGCCAATTACACCTTCGTAGGTGGAGTAATCTAATGAACTGATCTGCATTTGAAACGGGCCAGTTTCATCCACTTCTGGTGGCGGCACTTGGTCAACCAACATATCTAAAAGCGGTGTCATGTCATCCGCTACTGAATCTAGCTCTAAACCTGCCACTCCATTAATAGCAGAGGCGTAAATAATTGAGAAATCTAATTGCTCATCGGTACCGCCCAAATTATCAAACAACTCAAAAACCTCATCAATTACTCGATAAGGCTCACTGCCAGGACGATCAATCTTATTCACCACAACAATAGGCTTTAAACCGTAAGCAAATGCCTTTTGAGTAACAAAACGCGTTTGCGGCATTGGCCCATCAACAGCGTCAACAAGCAACAACACCGCATCTACCATAGAAAGAATGCGCTCTACCTCGCCACCAAAGTCGGCGTGTCCTGGGGTATCAACAATATTAATTTGGGTATCGCGGTATTGAATCGCTGTATTCTTCGCAAGGATCGTGATGCCCCGTTCTTTTTCAAGATCGTTACTGTCCATAATCCGCTCGGCGGAACTGGCGGAGATCATACCGGTCTGTTGGAGCAGGCAATCAACCAGGGTTGTTTTACCATGGTCAACGTGGGCGATTATGGCGACGTTGCGTACGTTAGGATTTGGCACGGGACGAAAGTTCCTCCTTAAAATTAGGCAATGCAGATCAATTCAACCGCAATCAACCACCTTCCTTTAACTATAAAAGCATTGAGTCCATCAACGTGCGACAGAGCACAAATGAGGCAGAAACCCTACTAAAAAGTAATAGAAAATCGTTGTGGGACAACAGAAGGCGGCGATTATGGAGGAACATCGTACAACTGTCTCCCTAATATCTCATCTTCTTTAAATCCGCTGTCTTTTATTTATCGAGCAACTATTGATCTGTCAACTCACCAGCTTGGTTACTCTGAGACGCTTAGTGCTCTGATTTCATGAAAGTTTGCGAGGGCGTTGCGTCTGCTGTTGTTAGGAATTTACAAACGACTAGCAACAGCCAAGATTTCAGGTCAATGCTTACCATACAGCCACGAACCGGCCCTAATTCGATGGTAGCGGATGTAAATACTAGGATCGGGGGGAAACAAACTACACTTTGGAATTGTTTCTCTGTGGCGTATGCACCAGAATAACGCGGAGAGTTCACACCCAAATTCATTCGCACCACAATGGTGCAAATGTTGGCGTGCGCTGATTATAAGCATCGACACACTGTGACTTTGACCAATGCAAGGAATGGCATATATCTTGCTCTCGTTCTGATAGAAAAAGAGATCGAGAGGCGATAAGACAACCTGCCATTCAGCGGGATCAGCCTCGAGGGGTTTCGCGAGTCAATTTGCGTTTGCACTCGACAATTCTTCACTAGCGCTGATACACATTTAACAGGAGATCTTAAAATATGAAATCTAAACTTGAATACATCTGGTTGGACGGCTACCAACCTACGCAAAGCCTGCGTAGCAAAACACAGGTACGCGAAAATTTTGGCGGCACCTTAGAAGAATGCCCAATGTGGTCTTTTGACGGCAGCTCGACAGAACAAGCTGAGGGCGGCGATTCTGACTGCCTACTTAAGCCAGTTGCGATCTACCCAGACCCCGACCGACAAAACGCTTTCTTGGTGATGACCGAAGTACTTAACGCTGACGGTACGCCCCACGTTTCCAACGGGCGCGCCACCATCGACGATGATGATGATGATTTTTGGTTCGGCTTTGAGCAAGAATATTTTTTGTGGGATCCAGACACTAACTTACCTCCAGGTTTCCCACATGGCGGATTCCCAGCAGCTCAAGGCCCATATTACTGCTCCGTAGGCGCAGCTAATACTTTTGGCCGGGACTGTGTAGAAGAGCATTTTGACATCTGCTTAGAAGCAGGCCTTAACGTAGAGGGCATTAATGCAGAAGTAGCCGCTGGTCAGTGGGAATTCCAAGTTTTCGCTAAAAGCGCCAAGAGAGCTGGCGATGAAACATGGGTTGCACGCTACCTTCTAGAACGAACTGGCGAAAAGTTCGGTTACATTATCAACTGGCACCCCAAGCCACTGGGCGACACAGACTGGAATGGCTCTGGCATGCACGCAAACTTCTCAAACGAAGCCATGCGCACATCAGGTAAAGAAGAAACTTTTACCAAGATTTGTGAAAGCTTTGGCCGCAACATTCAAAGACACATGAGTGTTTACGGCGCAGAAAACGATCAGCGTCTTACCGGTAAGCACGAGACTCAGTCTATTGATCAGTTTAGCTATGGTATTTCAGATAGAGGCGCCTCTATCCGTATTCCGATTACGACTCACACAGATGGCTGGGTAGGACGTCTGGAAGATAGAAGAACCGCTTCGAATGCAGACCCATACAAAGTGGCTGCTGCAATTGTGAAGACCACAAAGGAGGGCTTGGCTTAACCACCAAGCTACCCGCACCCTCAGGCAATCTGAGGGTGCGGGTGTCTCTTCTCACGACCACCCCTTCTTGCTGCGAAACAAGCAAAATTAATCCATCCCTTTCTCATATAACTCTGCCCTACGGTCCAAAACCTGGCACCTGAAGCGTAAACTTAAAATAACTAATGCTTACGCTAACTTGCACTCTTGCCCCATAACGCCGAATACCTCAAAGGCATAATTTAACGGCTATAGAAAAGGATATGGAAAAGCACCATCATTACGCTATTTAACTTCAATCCTGATATTGCTCCTTGTTAATAACAGCGGAGCCAGGTTTATCGATCCGCAAATAGTGGGGACTAACCAGGGGATTAAGCAGAAACTAATAACTCAGCAGAAAAAGTAAAATGGCCGATTGCACTGCGTTCCGCCAAAACAGGACCGGGCACTAGTACACCTAGCTGTAAATTCACAGAAATACTCAGTAACTTAAGTGAAGGCCGCTTATTTACCCTGTCTGTTCACGGCCTATCAATGTAATGGTGGTCGAATCCTTGCTGACTTCATCTAACGCTAGGCGTGAAGTTGTAAAAAGTATAAATAACCCTGCTCATAACGAGGCCAAACCTCTGAATATGAACATACACAAAGATCACCTTTACCCAGTTCCCATAATCATCGTTAGCCCAACTGATGGTGGAATCATACACAGCAACTCGGATATCTTCGATGTCACCATCAACGTTTATGTTGATCCACTGATGAACCAAGTAGCTGAAGGTCTTGAGAGAAAGGTTATCCTCGACGAAAAGCAAGTTGCCTACGGAATTGGTTAAAAATTCCAGCTGCTGCAAGTTGACCGCGGAGCCCATTCCTTACGTTGACGCTGTTGCGGCGATCGTCCATTAGGCGCTTACTTTTATTGACAAACTTCGCAGCACGACCAGTGCCCTCAAAAAGGGTAGGAGCAGAATATGACGTTTAATCAACGACACGCCAGATACTTTTTCGACTCTGCCTAAATAATTTTTAAGCCTCTCCCTGAACTTCCTTTCGAGTCTCGCCATATTCCCCTTGATCAACTTCGGAATCGGACTTTTTATCAAGCCCTTCGTAAGATAGTCCTTGACCTTTTTTAGGGCGCGCCCTATTTTGGTGCAACTACTGAGTAGCAAAATCCTATTTTTGCAGAAATTAAAACGTCAATGTCAGCCCAGCAAATAAATTTCCGGCGCAATTTTGCTCCAATAAACACAAAAACAGCGTCTATGGCAGGTAAAAGCAGCAGTTATACATCACGTTATTTTTATTTTTTTAAACTACTCGGTTCGGCTTAATTATTGCTGGTTAGAATAGAACAACTGAGCAAGCAATGAATCAAACAAAACAGTCCTACAAACAGCAGCTAACAAATCCAGCGATAGCAGGACTGTTAAACAGCTTGGTCACCGCAATAATACTTTTGGATGAGAATTTGTGCGTAAGCCTTGTTAATGCTTCAGCAGAAAGCTTATTGCATGTTTCAGCCGCACAAATCAGCGGTAACTCTTTGGATCAATTTGTTCTCAAATCTGACGGACTGATTGAGTCATTACAAGCAGCCTTAGATAAAGGCCAGCCTTTTACCGCGCGAGATATTCACCTGCAACTGCCAGAGAGTTTGATCGAACGCATTGACCTCACCGTGACTAACTTTGAGGGGCCACGAGGCTTGCTGCTAGAAATGCACCCCACCAGCAGACTTAACGCTATAAGCCAAAATAGTTCTTTAGAGTCGCAACAAGAAACGACTCGCAACCTCGTTCGTGGTCTTGCTCATGAGGTGAAAAATCCCCTAGGCGGCATTAGAGGCGCCGCCCAGCTTCTAGACAGAGCATTACCCAACGAAGAACTGCAAGAATATACGCAAATTATTATTGCCGAAGCGGACCGCCTTCGCGATTTGGTAGACCGCATGCTGGGTCCGTGGCAGCTACTATCGATGAAACCAATCATCATTGCCGAAATTGCAGATAGAGTGATTAATATTCTGAAAGTAGAATTTGGCCCAGAAATAACCTGGGTCAGAGACTACGATCCAAGCCTACCTACGGTAGAAGGCGACCATGATCAGTTAATCCAAGCGGTCTTGAATGTTGCCCGCAATGCCTGTGAAGCGTTAGGCGAGACAAATAGTCCCAAAATATCTATTAAAACCAGGGTGAACCGTCAGTTCACTATTCGCAATAAACGCCATAAGTCTGTTCTGCAACTGGACATATCCAACAATGGTCCAAGTATCGAGGCAAAGTTTCTCGAGCAAATTTTTTTTCCGATGATCAGCACCCGCGCTAACGGCTCGGGATTAGGGCTATCAATTAGCCAGAACATAATTAGTCGGCACGAGGGATCAGTACAGGTGGCCAGTAAAACTGGCACCACAACCTTCTCAATATTTTTACCGTTCTCGCCGCCGACAGACAAAGTACAAGATATAGGAGATGGCAAATGAACGAACATGTGTGGGTTATTGACGATGACAGTGCCATTCGCTGGGTGTTAGACCGAGCGTTGAGCCAAGCCAGTATTCCAATTACAGCGTTTAATACCGCTGACCAAGCACTCCATCACCTAAACGATGAAGCACCCTTGGCGATCATTACAGATATTAGAATGCCGGGCACATCGGGCTTAGAATTTTTAGAAAAAGTACAGATTAGCCACCCCGAAGTACCCATCATTGTGATGACTGCGCACTCAGATTTACAGAGCGCAGTGCACAGTTTCGAACGCGGTGCATTCGAATACTTGCCTAAACCATTTGATGTAGACGACGCTGTAGCTGTAGTGCAGCGGGCTATAGCGCACACCAGAGAAATAGCTCCCCTCGCCAGTGCAAAGCGCGAAGAGCCTACAGAAATCATTGGTAAGGCCCCTGCAATGCAGGAAGTGTTTAGAGCAATCGGGCGCTTATCGTCTTCCAACGTAAGTGTCCTCATTAACGGACCCTCAGGGTCGGGTAAAGAGCTAGTCGCAAGGGCATTACATCGACACTCTCCGAGGCAAGCTGGCCCGTTCGTCGCGCTCAATGTGGCGGCGATACCCAATGAACTCATTGAAAGTGAATTATTCGGCCACGAAAAAGGCGCGTTTACCGGCGCAACTCAGCGCCGTATGGGCCGTTTTGAACAAGCAGATCATGGCACATTATTTTTAGACGAAATAGGCGATATGCCCTCGTCAGCACAGACACGCTTATTGCGCGTACTTGCAGAGAACGAATTCTACCGAGTGGGCGGCCACCAATCTGTACAGGTAGATGTGCGGATAATTGCAGCAACTCATCAAGATCTTGAAACCTTAGTGGAAAAAGGCATATTTCGTGAGGACCTATTTCACAGGCTCAATGTCATTCGCGTGCATGTGCCAGCACTCTCAGAGCGCCGTGAGGATATTCCACTATTGGCACAACATTTTCTCGACAACGCTGCGATTGAGCTCGGCGATGAATCTAAGCGTTTAGATTCCGCTACCTCAGAGTATTTGTCGCTACTACCCTGGCCAGGAAATGTGCGTCAGCTTGAGAATACCTGCCGATGGATTCAAGTAATGGCCAGTTCACGCATCATTTTGATTGAAGATCTGCCTCCAGAACTACGACAAAATGTAGAGGGCAAAGCTAGTACCGACTGGGAGTCGGGCTTAGAGCTTTGGGTTGGACAACTGCTAGATGATACAAACGGAGAACCTGTACTAGACGTGGCTATGCCCCGGTTCGAACGCGTAATCATAAACGCAGCATTGAGAAAAAGCGGTGGCCGTAAAAAGGATGCTGCGGAGCTATTAGGCTGGGGGCGCAACACGCTCACTCGTAAAATGCAGGAACTAGACTACTAGTTGCTTTACTCAACATTCGAGAAGCTCTTGTGAGGAATGCGCTACAATAACCCATGAATGTTGTTCTATATCAACCTGAAATTCCGCAAAACACAGGCAATATCATCCGTATTTGCGCCAACACAGGCGCAAAGCTTCACTTGATAAAACCGTTTGGATTTGAGTGGAATGACAAGCGCCTGCGAAGAGCCGGTTTGGATTATCATGAATTGACGCTGGTCACTCTGTACGAGTCTTTCCAAGACTGCCAGGCAGCCTTAGCGGATACGCGCTGGTTTGCTTTAACGACTAAAGCAAGAAGAAGTTATGCCGAAATTAGCTTTTTACCTAACGATACTCTTTTGTTTGGGCAAGAAACGAAGGGGTTACCTCTGAGTATTGCAGAGAGCTTAACCGAGGAGCAAAAACTGCGCATCCCCATGCAAGAAACCTCGCGCAGCATTAATCTGGCTAATTCCGTTGCCGTGACATTGTACGAGGGTTGGCGTCAACAAAACTTCGACGGATTACTTTAAGCCAACGGTTATCAGGTCTTTCTCCAACGCCCGAGTTTTACGCGCGCCTTCCTTTCTTCACTGACCTATCTACGCCGTTGCAACTATCATTCCGCTGGCCTATAACTGCATAAGCCTCCAGGAGATTGAAGCAAAATCAGTGTGTGGTAACTTCTCCTGCATCCTGCTGAGAGTCACCCCTTCCCTGTCCACGCTGATCTCGCTCTTGCATGGCTTTAACGTACAGGGCTTCAAAATTTACTTGGGCTAATTGCAAAGCAGGAAAACCGCCTTTCACAACCAAATTGTCTATGGTTTCGCGCAAATAAGGGAACAATGTATTAGGGCAGGCAATACCAATTATCTGACTCAACTGGGAGGGTTCTGCGCCCTGAATCAAGAAAATGCCAGCCTGTTGAACTTCAACAACAAACCCCACCACCTTTTCTTCCAAAGTGGCGGTTACCGTGGCGGTTAAAATCACTTCTTGCAGATCTTCACCTAGCGAGTTGGCGCGAGTATTTATGTCCACTTTAATCTCTGGCCGCCACTGCTTAACAAATACTTCGGGTGAATTAGGCGATTCAAATGAAGAGTCCTTCAAAAACAAACGCTCTATACGAAATTGCACCTGACCTTTTTCGTCGCCGTTGGCTTCGCCATTATCGCCAGCATCTTGACTTTCACTCATTAAATTAACTCTTCACTACCGGTAAATTTTGCGCGCGCCACTCAGAGTAACCGCCCGTTAAACGCGTTACATTAGTGAAGCCATTTTTCTTTAATAAAGTACCCGCTGCACCAGAATGTTGGCCCATTTTGCAGGCCACAACTATTGGACGCTCTTTGTGCTTAGAAAGCTCATTCCACTTATCTTCTAAACTCGCATAAGGAATATTCACTGCATCGACAATGTGTCCTTCAGCAAATTCAGCTTTGTCACGCACGTCTAAAACCAATGCGTTTTGCACATTTACCAAGCGCACAAGTTCTTGAGTTCCGATGGTTGACCCTCCGCGACCGGCTTCATTGCGAATAAAGAGACCCAATAACACCACGAAAGCACCCACTAAAAGCGGATGCGCGCCGATAAAAGTAAAAAACGATTCCATTGTTCTCGCCTAAAAATTGCGAGTGTGAGTATACACTTCCAGCTGGCTTACGGGATGACTGATCTAGAGAAATTTTGCACCGAGATTAGACCTGAGACCTATAGGGCGCTCTGGGCCCCACCGCTAGTCGCCAGCGAGACCATTGACAAATTATTCGATCGCGGTCCAACTAAAGATTTCATCTCATTGGACCGCTTTTTGTTGTTAAACTCTCCCGGTAAAATTTGCGCAAAAGCGAAACCTGGTAGGCTATCTGAACCTTTTGTAACGTTCCTATAGGCACTATTTTTAGGCTTATTTAAAAAATTGGCAACCGCCCCGAAGGGCACCCTAGGAGTTACCCTGCTATGCCCACAACCAGCCTACTCGTCATACTCGACGGCTTTGGCCACAGCAATATAATCGACAACAATGCTATTGCCATGGCCAATATGCCCACATGGGATGACCTATGGGGCAATCACCCACACACACTTATTTCTGGATCAGGCATTGATGTTGGGCTGCCGGATGGACAAATGGGTAATTCGGAAGTGGGCCACATGAATCTAGGCTCTGGCCGTGTGGTTTATCAAGACTTCACGCGTATCAATAAATCTATAAAAGACGGTGACTTTGCACACAACCCGGCCCTCGTTGAGGTTACTGATAGCGTGATAAAAGGTGGGGGCGCGCTGCATATTATGGGGCTGCTTTCACCCGGTGGCGTACACAGCCATGAGGAGCAAATTTTCAGCCTGATTAAAGTTGCAGCTGCGAAAGGTATTAAGAGAATTTATCTACACGCGTTTCTAGATGGCAGAGATACACCACCCCGTAGCGCCAAAAATTCGCTAGCTAAGGCCGATACTCTTTTTTCTGAACTTCAATGCGGCCAAGTAATCAGTGTTAGCGGCCGCTACTTTGCAATGGATAGAGACCGCAACTGGGATCGATTAGAACGTGCCTATAATTTGGTGACTCTTGGCGAAGCGCCATTTCATGCAACCAGTGGCGTGGAAGCACTAGAGAAAGCCTATTCACGGGATGAAAACGATGAGTTTGTCCAACCCACCGCCATACACGCGACAGATAACGCACCCTTTCGCTTAAGTATGGAAGATGCAGTGGTGTTTATGAATTTTCGCGCAGACCGTGCACGGCAAATTACTAGGGCAATGACGGAAGCTGCTTTCGACGGCTTTCCTCGTCGCTCATTTATCCAACCGGCAAATTTCACCACTCTGACTCAATATGCGGCAGACATAGCTCTCCCCTGCGCGTTCAGCAAACTGCAGCTGGTTAACTCGCTAGGCGAACACCTGCAAAACAAAGGGATGAGACAATTACGCATTGCGGAAACTGAAAAGTATGCCCATGTGACCTTCTTTTTCTCTGGTGGTCGTGAAGAAAATTTCGACGGCGAAGAACGCCTACTGGTGCCATCTCCAAAAGTAGCAACCTATGACCTACAGCCAGAAATGAGCGCAAAGAAAGTCACAGATGAACTGATTGGAGCCATAGAAAGCGGGCGTTTCGATGTAATCGTCTGCAACTACGCAAATGGCGACATGGTGGGTCACAGCGGCAAGCTACAACCTGCTATAAAAGCGGTAGAAACCCTAGATCATTGTTTAATGCGCTTACGTGAAGCTTTAGAAAAATCTCGCGGGCAAATGCTTGTTACAGCAGATCACGGCAACGTAGAACAAATGGTCGATCATGAAAGCGCTCAGGAGCACACCGCCCATACCAGCAATTTAGTGCCACTGATTTACGTTGGCTCAAAGAAAATTAGCCTGAGCGATGGCGGTTCTTTGTGTGATGTGGCGCCAACGCTCCTTGACCTGATGGGGCTAGATATTCCCAAAGAGATGACCGGCAGATCCTTAGCCACAGGAGGTGGGCAGTAGGGGAGTTATCAATAAAAATCCGCGACTGGCCAAGCTTCGCATGACTAACAAATTTGGTGTATCGATTTTAAATTTTCACCACAAACATTCAGGCCGCCGTGGGGGCCTGATGCCGTTTGTTTTGGCAGCGCTTTTACTCCTAGGCGCCCACGCATTTGGTGCAGGCTCAGATAGCGATATTGAAGAGAACGCACGCGCACTTAAACAGACACTTGATCAACTTAATGCCCTAGACAAATGGCTGACTGAGGCCGAGCAAGAAAACAATCAACTGCAATCGCAGTTGCGAGAACAAGATACAAAAATTGCTGCTCTGACAAAAAAGACACAAAGAGCAGAGAAGGAACTGTCGAGAGCAAACAGGGCACTGGATAAATCTACCAAGCGAATAGACGCGCTTAGAGTGTTACAGCAGGAACAGAGCAAGGCCGTGTCAGTTCACCTGCGTGCAGCTTACCGCCTAGGTGGAAATGACTTTATCAAGCAACTGCTGAATAAAAAGTCTCCAGCTGACCTCGATAGATTAATTCGCTATCACGGCTACTTCGGCGCCGAGCGCTTGAGCTTAATAGAAGACTACAAAGAAACTTTACAGCGCTTAGCGACTAGCGAAAAAAAGCTCAGCAAGCAAAAAAAACAGCGCAACAAAAACTTACAAACACTCAAAGAACAACGCCAAGCAATGAGCGGTCAGCGTAAAATTAGAACATTATCTATACGTCAACTCGCAGAACAAAAAAAGAATAAAGCCCAGCAGCAAAAAACTCTGCTCGCCGACAGCCGACGTCTACAAACCCTCATACAGGCCCTTGAACTGGATGTAACAATCTTTGATGATTCCAGCATTATAGACGCTAAAGGCGATCTGCCAGCGCCGCTGCGGGGTCAGCTAAAACATCGGTTTGGCGAACAGCGAGCTGGTGGTCGCCTAAGTTGGCGCGGCATTAAAATCAATGCAGATCTAGGCACACCTGTAACGGCTGTGTTTCGAGGACGAGTGGTCTTTGCGGATTGGCTGAGAGGTTTTGGTTTAATGACCATTATTGATCATGGTGAAGGATATATGACCATGTACGGATTCTGCGACACTCTGAACAAAAAGTCAGGAGATTGGATTGAGAGCGGAGAGATTATTGGCAGTGCCGGCAGAAGCGGCGGCCAAGATGAGCCAGGCTTGTACTTTGAGTTACGCCAAGATGGCAAAGTCAGTAACCCAACCAAGTGGTTAGAGCTTTAGCCTTTAATCAAGACGCTCAATGTTTTCAATGAAGCAGCTGAACAGGAGAATAAAAGTGACGGACATTCTTGATCGCCTAGCTAATGGTCACCGCTAAATTCATGAACACTCTATTCCTATGACTTTAAGACCGCTGCGATTATTCAGTCTACTGCTCAGTATGATCACCGGCATACTTTTAGGTATTCTAATTTTTCAATGGCACCTTTCAAATGACGATTCGGCTGCAAGAATTTTCGCTGCAGCGTTACAGCAAATAGATGACCACTATGTAGAAGACTTAGACAAAGATGAAATGGTTAACCATGCCATTAAAGGAATGCTTAACGGTTTGGATGAATATTCAGAATTGCTAGATCAGCAAAGTTATATTGACATACTCAGTCGCAGTAAAGGTGAATTTGGCGGCATTGGTATCGAAGTTGGCCTATATAGAGGCGTTTTTAGCGTAGTTTCGGTAATAAAAAATACTCCCGCAGAAATTGGCGGCATTCTAGTCGGGGACATTATCCGAGGGATTAACAGCAACCCTACAAAGGCAATGGAGATGGCTACAATGACCAACCAAATGAAAGGCGCCATTGGAGAATCAGTAACTTTATTGTTGGAGCGGCCCAATCAAAAAGAGCGTATTGCCATTGTTTTGCAACGCGAATTAATTACCACCACAAGTATCAGTTATAGAAATCTAAACAACGGCATAGGTTATATACGCCTCTCAAGCTTCGACCAGAATACAGGCGAAAACTTAAAACTGAGCATAGCAGCGCTTAGCAAAAACAAACCTTTAAGCGGTCTGATTCTTGACCTGCGTAACAACCCCGGCGGCATCCTAAAATCTTCAGTAACTGTGGCGGGAATTTTCTTAGATGGGGGCTTAGTGGTATCAACTCAGCAAAATATATCTTTTTTAGCGAACGATTCTCGTACAGAAGGCTATTTTGCGACTGAAGGGGATTTTACCAACAACCTAGGCGTGGTGATATTAATCAACCAAGGCTCGGCTTCGGCATCAGAAATAGTTGCAGGAGCGCTACAAGATAGGGGCAGGGCAACAATAATCGGCAGTACTTCTTTCGGAAAGGGCACTGTGCAGTCACTGCTACCGCCATTACCAGACGCTCAAGCGCTAAAAATAACCACTGCTTACTACTACACACCGAGCGGACGGTCATTTCATAACTCAGGCATTGAACCGGACATTATTTACAGCGCGGGTGAAAAAGAACTCTTGGATTTCGCATCACAGCATTTGTTGAAAGCAAAATAACTATGCGCTTATTAGTGTAAAGCGAGAAAATTTATTGAGGATAGCCCGATGCGACAAGTTGCCCCGCGCACAAATCCGTCGGGTAATTAATAGAGACTAATTTTAATGCTTACCAAAGCGCCCATTAGTAACACTTTTCCTAAGGCTTTCGATCCAAAAATGCTTGGCCTAGCGCCACATCTAAAGTGCCTTCGTAAATTGCACGTCCGGTAATCGCACCCAGCAAAAGTTCCGGCTGAGTTGCAAAAGCTTCTGTCAGCACTTCTAAATCTTGCATATTAGTCACCCCACCAGATGCTATTATCGGCACGTTCGCCGCCTGAGCAATTTCTAGTGTAGCGGCGACATTCAAGCCTTTCATCATGCCGTCGCGATCAATATCCGTATAAACAATTCCGGCAATAGGCAGTTGGCCGGCCTGACGGGCTAAATCGAGAGCCTGCAAGCCAGAATCTTTATCCCAACCTTGGGTCGCTGCAACACCACCGCGCGCATCTAGACCCAAAATTACTTGGCCCGGATACTTATGAGCAACAGACACTAAGAATTCGGGATCTTCAATTGCCTTGGTGCCCACGATTACAGCGCTTACGCCCACATCAAGATAAGCATCAATAATTTCGCCGTTACGAATACCGCCACCGACTTGAACCGGCACATCACCCATAGCAGCAACTATTGCACCAATTAATCCCGCATTTTTTGGCTCACCAGCAAACGCGCCATCTAAGTCGACAATGTGCAAACGACGACCTCCCTGCTCTTTCCAATGAGTAGCCATAGCAACTGGATCGGTGGAGAACACGGTAGATTCAGCCATACGGCCTTGGCGCAGGCGCACGCAAGCGCCGTCTTTCAAATCAATGGCAGGAATCAGCAACATAAGTCTACAAGCTGCCCTTTGTAGAGGGCACGATACCGGACATACGCTCATCGGCGGTCACAGCCATACGCAGAGCACGACCAAAGGCTTTAAACAACGTCTCAGCCTGATGATGAGCATTGACTCCCTTAAGGTTGTCCAAATGCACTGTCATCATTGAGTGGTTGACCAACCCTTGGAAGAATTCACGCAGCAGGTCAATGTCGAAACCACCTACGCGGGCACGGGTATATTCCACCCCATAGTGCAGGCCTGGACGACCGGACAGATCAATGACTACGCGAGACAAAGCTTCATCTAAAGGAACATACGCATGACCATATCGGGTGATGCCACTCTTGTCGCCTATCGCTTCGTTAAGCGCCTGACCCAAAACAATGCCCACGTCCTCGACCATATGGTGAGCATCAACTTCGAGGTCGCCGGTGGCTTCAATATGAATATCAATCATCCCGTGGCGAGAAATTTGCGTAAGCATATGGTCAAAAAACGGCAAACCGGTAGCAAAATGGCTGTCACCGGATCCGTCTAGATTTATGCTTAAGACGATTTGAGTTTCGCTGGTATCCCTTGTTATTTTTGCCTGACGCACTTTTTTCACCTGCGGTTATGCTTTCAAGCCGGCAGTTTAACGGGCTTTGTGCAAGATTACAGTCTTGGTTTATGCCAGTTAGGGTAAATCTGGGTGTCCACCACAGTGATCTGCACCGCAATCGCAGTTTTCTTGGGCGTGAAACGCCCTGCGACAAAATGCGGGAGATTATTGAATCGGGAATTGAAGTATTTAGCGCACCGTTAACGCTAAGAGTTCGGGCTGCTAAAAGCGGGCAAAATGGGACTTAAATAGAGCCTATAGAAGATCCATCAAATCGCCATGGGGCAAAAAGCGATTAGTGGTATTCGCCTTAATCCAGGCAATCAAATCCTCTGGCACAGCTTTACGCTTCTTCAAAACCCGTGTCAGTGCCACCACAGGAGATTTTGCTTCCGCCTTCCAAGCCGGATGGTTCATCTCACCTAAGGTAAAGAATCGTATCAAGTTAACTATTGCAGCATCGTCTAACTCCGCCGCTGCATCTTGCCAGCCCGAGTGTTGCAGCAAAGGGGCTAGTATTTTGATTTGATCATGGTTCAGATCGACGTAAAAATCTTCGGGAACAGCGCTACCCGCAAGCTCAACGACATGGGCCAACAAATCCCACGCAATAGGTTTTTGCTTGGAGTTGCCATTAAACTGGCTTGGATCAAAAGTATCTACAGACATTAGGGCCCCAAAAATATTCATTCGTCGTAAAACATAGACGCTAGGTCTACATTGCCATCATAAACGATACGGCTTTTGTAATGCCGCCGCAGATGAATTTTTTAAGTTTTTAGCATAGTTCGTGATCAAGTTTTTGTAACCTTTTTCTCAGCCAACCTAGAATTGGGACACAAACATAATTAACCGCTCGTTTTAGAGGATTAAGAGTATGAAACTTTTATTTAGACTCATTGTAGCCAGCGTAATGCTGTCCGCGATTACAGGGTACGTTTACTTTAGTGACGGCGGCCGCTACAAGGCAGATCTCGAAGCCTATTTGAGCGAAATTAGCGGCTATAAAATCGGTATTAACGGCGAAATCGAATGGCTGATACTGCCTGCACTCGGATTGTCCGCACAAAATATCCGCGCTACCGATGCCTCTGAAGATATCAGTATTGGCAAGCTCACGTTGAATGCCCATATAGACAATATTTTTGCGGCACTAGAGTCATGGCAGATTCATAGGTTTGTGTTGGAAGACGTTAAGGTAGAATCTGAAGGCAGCAAGATGATACTGAGCAAACTCATACTCACAGACTTCAGCCCCGATACAGCCAGCCCATTTGTGGCGGATTTAGCCTATGTAAGGGCTAATCCAGAGGCGTCTAGAGACAATTTCAACCTCAATGGTCTACTCACTTTCACGGCGTTAGAACGGTCGAATAGCGATCATCGTATACGAGTGCGTTTTGCAGATACGGTGCTTAAAAGTGCCTATGCCACTGGCATTTGCAGCGGTGAGGTTACCGACAATATCGGACTCGGCGACCCGATCGGAGACGACGACAATGCGCTACTCCCGGTAGATAGTATTCTCGCCTTTAATGCTGAATTTAATTGCGAATTAAATAAGATCGATGCGGACGGCTTTGCGTTGGAGAACGGCAACCTGACCTTCGGCCAGACCGAGGGCAAAGGCGAAATGTCCTTGTCCTTTGACGACTTTTTTGGCGGCAAGTTTCAAACCACGGCTTCTGTAAACGCAAACCTAGTGCCAATTGCTTGGGATATATCATTAAATGGATCAGATATAGACAGCCGTAAACTCTTTGCACTCACTGAAAGCAAACTCAAGTGGCAAGCGCCACTTAGTGTAGAAGGCAATTTTAAAATGTTGGGCAACACCGAAAAGACATTGACACAAAGCGTTATTGGATCTGCGAATTTCAATGGCGGCCAAGGCAGTATTAATGTCAGCCAATTCAAAAAAGCGATAATACTGGTTAATCAATTGGTTAATGCAGACAAGCCTGTAGCGGAACTGCCAGACCAATTGCAGTACAACAACCTCACTGTCGCATGGACAATTCAAGGTGAAGCTAACACCTTGGTCGTTGCTCTGGATAACCTAAAAGCAAAAGCTAGCGGGTCAATCCAGTTCTTAACCGGCAATCTGAGTTTGTCAGGTGAGGCTTTGATACACACGCCCAAACCAGGTCAACAGATTAGACTGACGCCCATTTTGCTCGATACGGCGATTCCGTTTAACTGCGAAGGTAAATTAGACGAGCCTGCGTGCAAGCCAAATACTAAAGCGGTGGGTAAGATGTTGATTCAAATCCTGAAAAATTCGCAGCAAGGCAAAGTAAAAGAGAAATTAGACAAAGTGATAGAGGAGCAGGTACCGGAGCAATTTAAAGATGCGGCCAAGCAGCTATTAAACCTCTTCGGACGTTGAAAAAGGATGGGCTATTGATGGACTGGTTTGCGCAGCGATTACTTAATTGGTTTAAGGTAAACGGCCGCAAAGATTTGCCCTGGCAAACCGACATCAACCCCTACCGAGTGTGGGTATCAGAGATAATGTTGCAGCAAACCCAAGTTGCAACTGTCATCGACTATTTCAACCGCTTCACCAAACGCTTTCCAAACATACAAAGCCTTGGCCAAGCCAACCTAGACGAGGTACTGCACCTTTGGACCGGGCTGGGTTACTACGCAAGGGGCAGAAACTTACATAGGTCTGCCCAAGTCATATTAGAAAACCATCAAGGCCAAATCCCAGACACACAAGAGGGCTTGGAGGCGTTGCCCGGTATAGGCAGATCTACAGCAGGCGCCATAAGGGCCATTGCCATGGATCAGCAAGGCGTGATTATGGACGGCAACGTCAAGCGGGTATTAGCCAGATTTCATGGCATAGAAGGCTATCCGGGGGAGAGTAAAATTAGCGCTCAGCTGTGGCAACACGCCGCAGACCACACTCCAGCAACTCACACAGCGGATTATACCCAGGCGATAATGGATATCGGCGCCACCCTGTGCATAAGAAAAAGACCAAACTGCGCAGCATGTCCAATGCAGACAAAATGCGTGGCCAACGCTGAAGATATAGTTCATCACCTGCCCACGCCTAAACCAAAAAAAGCCAAGCCACTGCGAGCCGCGCGTTTTTTTATAGTGAGTTTGCCAAACGGGGCCACGCTAATGGAACAAAGATCCGCCAAAGGGCTATGGGGCGGTCTATGGAACCCGCCGGAACGCAGCTCTAAAGTTACCATAGAGGAGTACTTAAGGGAGTTAGGTCTGGATATAGAGGCCGCAGACCACTACACGACAAAAGTATTTCGCCATACCTTTACCCATTTTCATCTAGATGTAGAGCCTATTTACATATCACTAAAAGCCCAGCCAGCACTACAGAGGCAAAAGCTCGTAACCCGTTGGGTACTACCCGCGCATTTAGAAAATAATAATGAAGCCATAGGATTATCCGCAGTAGCAGTTAAACTACTAGCGCCACTGGCAACCAGCGCAAACAAATAGGGCGCTTAAGCTATAAAGCCCTTCAAGGACAAAATTCACAATGAGCAGATTGGTAAATTGCAGTAAATATCAAAAAGAGCTGCCCGGATTAGAAAAGCAGCCTATTCCCGGTGCGCAAGGTGAAAAAATCTTTGCGGAGGTGTCGGAAAAAGCCTGGCTAGAGTGGCAAGCCCTGCAAACTATGCTGATCAACGAAAAACACCTAAGCCTAATTGACCCCGAAACGCGCAAATATTTACTCGCTCAGATGTGGCGATTCTTCAAAAATGAGGATGTAGATCAACCAGAAGGGTATACACCTGCTCAGGACGGTTGACGGGAAGGCGCGACATCGGTTTAATACGCCGCTCGATGCCGACGTAAGGCAAGCAGCGCGGCCTGATAGCTCAGTCGGTAGAGCAGAGGATTGAAAATCCTCGTGTCGGTGGTTCGATTCCACCTCAGGCCACCATTTTAAATACTTTAAAGTTTTTAACTCCCTGATCAGCCTGGGAATTTCCTAAAAGTGGTCAGCTGGGGTAGGAAAACAGTTTTTACACCATCCCTCCTATGAAATCCTTGATATTCGCTCAAATTCGTCATGCGTACTTCCAATGCTCGAAGCCAACTTTGCAGAGTTCTAGCTAAAAGTCGTCATTGTCAAATACTCTTCCAAATTGCTCTCGATCCAATCTAGAGTTTCAGCTTTAGTCCCTGTTCGACTTGAATGCCTCAAAATATTAACAAGGCCGTGAGTGGATGCCCAAACATTGTATGCCTTTAACAGAACTTGCCTTTCAGGCTGATTAGGTAGTTGACCCCGCACCCCCTCTACTATTCTACTGAAGGATGCGGTAGATAGAGCCTCTAAATCTGGATAAAGAGATATATCTAACTCGTTATTTCCGAACATCAAATCGTAAATATGAGGGTGTTGTATACCAAACCTTACGACATGCGCCCCATAAGCAGCAAAATTAACACCAATATTCAAGTCCTTCATGCCTTCATATATCAGTTGAAAACCTTTCCGCATCAACTCAACTCTCAGATCATTTTTAGATTTGAAGTGTCTATAAAACGCAGTGGGTGAAACATCAGCTTTTTGTGCTACCAATCGCATATTGATTTTTTGCCACGACTCAGCCTCGCAAATGTCCCACGCAATTTTGACAAGCTGTTCTTTTAGATTTTCTTTGTGGTAGCCCATAAAAATATATGTTTACTTAGTAAACTGCTCCGTGCCACACTATGTAATCTTAGTCAACATGATAGCGCAAGCAGGACAGAAAGTATGTCAGATAATCTTCAGAAAAATGTCAGCAACAACGAGCTTCTGGCCCAGGATAATCCTGTATTACAAGGTAATTTCGCCCCGGTAGACGATGAAATTAGCTTTGATCACTTAGAGGTAGTTGGGACGATCCCTGAAGATCTGCAAGGCACCCTTTTGCGTACGGGGCCAAACCCAGTGAACCCAGGTCCCAATCATCATTGGTTTGTGGGTGACGGTATGTTGCATGCGATTCAACTTGGCAACGGTCAGGCGAAGAGCTATCGCAATCGTTGGGTTAGAACCAAGGTGCTGGAGGAGAAAACGGGGTTATCCGCAGCGAAAGGCGGCAGTCAGCTAGAGTTGATGATTCAAGGATCTGGCAACGTCAATGTCGTCGGTCATGGTGATCGCGTATTAGCGTTGCCAGAGGTGGGTTTGCCCTATGAAATGGACAAGCAGCTGAATACAAAAGGCCTCTTCGATTACGCGGGTAAGCTGACAAGCAACATGACTGCGCATCCAAAAATTGATGGGCGAACAGGTCAGATGTTGTTCTTTGGGTATGAGGTGTTTGCGCCGTTCCTACGCTATCACGAAGCATCTTCAAATGGTGATTTAGTCAAAAGTATCAATATCGATTTGCCAGAAGGCATCATGATGCACGACTTCGGTGTGACAGAGACACGTGTCGTGTTCATGGATCTACCCGTTGTCTTTGAGTTGGCACTCGTAGAAAAAGGTTTCCCCTTTCAATGGCTTGATTCGCATCAATCCCGATTAGGCATAATGAATCGTTCAAGTGATGCAGATACCGTGCAGTGGATAAATATTGATCCTTGTTATGTTTTCCACCCCCTAAACAGTTATGACGATGGTGACAAAATCGTGATGGATGTTGTGCGCTACAAAAAAATGATGACGGCTCCAGGCGATGATGATTACGAACAGGGTTCAAACCTAATTCGGTGGGTTATAGATCCAACTGCCGGGACAGTGCAGACAACGACCCTGAGTGAGATTGATATTGAGTTCCCCCGCGTTAATCCTCGCGTTGAATGTTACAAACATCAGTTTGGCTATGCATTGAAGGCTGGCGGGACACACGGTTTCTCAGACTTGCTAAAGTTTGATCTCGATGCGGGTACGACACAAACCTATGGCGTCGGTGACCACTGCGCGGGTGGAGAGCCTGTGTTCGTTGAATCTGCTAACGGCGAAGCAGAAGACGCCGGCTACATACTGTCCGTTGTTTACAATGGCGACACCCAGTTAAGTGAACTTCATATTATAGATGCGCAGGATTTCGATTCGAAACCCTTGGCTATCGTCAAATTGAATGCCCGAGTTCCTTTTGGTTTTCATGGCAACTTTGTCGCTGACTGATTCTTAGATAACTCTCAAGTGCAATGGACTGGATCTCAAGATTGGTATGAATTGCAATGAACATAACTGGTCGACGATCGCCTTAAGCCTAAGCACTTGAACTTCCCTTTGTAAATGATCAGAGAGCAGTCAATACGAACTCTGCGCAGCGAGGTCTGTTCGTGAGTTAGAACACGCTTCGTCTCACTTTTTAATTAGTAACGGAGCGACTTAACTGCGAATGCGTTTCAATTTTTTTCAATCCTAGGTTTATCCATCTCCAACAA
>MDSY01038463.1_pt1 | contig 35718 bp, 16 predicted proteins | sample 811131 | NCBI WGS metagenome assembly MDSY01 (sample SAMN05326643, study PRJNA326480) | marine metagenome | isolation source: seawater | place: Atlantic Ocean: South West | collected 2010
AGAAGATAATAAATGACCTTTTGAATCAAAAAAATAATTTTGTAACAAAAATTCTCGACCTGCTGGTTTTAATTTGGGATCTAATAACATAGTAGCCATAGCCTTCTTACCTATTTTTTCATTTACCCAATACCGATACTGATCTCCTTTAAAATTAATATCCCCCGAATCCTTATCCTTATCAGCCCCCAACTCATTTATAACACCTAACCGATAATTAGAGTTTTCAGGTAAATTTAAATAATCAGTAAGAAAATAACCATCTAATTGATTTGTTGCAGGTACAATTCCACGTGTACGTGCAAAATCCCAGCGTTTTTCATTCGTATTATACATAGGCCCAATATTTTTTGTAGGATCTTTACGATTCCGATCCGTTAAAGCAAGCCCCCCTGTTAACTGAATATGTTGAACCAATGATTCAACTGATTTTTTATGATTACTATAAGTAATAATAAAGTTTTTTAAAGCTTTTTTTTCCTCGGAATTACTACCAAGATCATAATTTTCAATTAAACGATCCGGATCCATACACTGAATTTCTCCGCCAACAATATCATTCTCTTGTTTTAAAGCTGCTAATAATTTATCTGATAATGAAAGCCCTGATAAGAAAGTAACGGCACTTTTTTTACCAGGAGTATCAAATGCATCCATTTTCTTTTGAGTAAAATTTTCATAAAGAATTTTAAACATAGTTTCTTCTTGATCATAAGCATTATCAACAGAGTTATTAGTAGAAATAAATGTTTGTTTATACTCACCATATTCTTGTCTTAAATTTATAAGTTGTGGAATATTAATAGAGGTAGTATCAAATTTAGAGGTAATATCAAACTGTTTGCTAATTTTGGACTTAATAAGATCCTTCAAACCATCGTCAGCAGAATACTTATCTAACTGTTTCTTTACAAAATCGTCTATACCCTCTTTTTTTAGTTGTTCCTGAAAACTCAGTGTGATATATCCCTTATTATCAATAATACCTTCATTAATAAGCCGATTATTCAAATTCATATCTAATGGAACAATCTGTTCTTGTAAATTATTCAATGTGTTTGTAAGTTCATCAAAATCATTTATTGTATTTTTACTATAACAAGATAATAACGCTTTATAATAACTTGTAGAACGAGTTGCCCATCCTCTTGCATCAACAAACCCCCTGTTTTTTAATTCTTTCAAATCACTTGAGTTAACCCCTTTAATTTTCCCATGACTTTTATCAGAGTAAGTACGTAAAACATTCCAAAGAACCTGACTTTTTTGTTCTATTAAGCTTTTAAATTCTTCATCTTTAACTTTATATTTTAGATGTGTTTCAAACAACTTAATATCACGTTTCAAAACCATCATTTTAGAAGTTAACGCCCCTTCAGAAGAAAGGATTCCCCTAATTTGAAGTTGCCTAAATAGCTTATCAGCATCACCACCAACTAATGACTTTAAAGCTTCTGGTGAAACAATAACATTTCCAGGTGGAGGCGATAAATAAGAACGAAAATCAGTTATAAAACGTTCAATATCCTGATTCTTGTTTGATCCCCGTCTTGAATACGCAAATGAAAACCATTCACTGTTAAAATTTCCTTGAATAGTTATCTCAGAAACCGCTGTCATTAAATCGTCAGCAAACTCAAGATACTCTTGACTTTGACTATCAATACCAGAAGATTTTTTATCTAACATTATCTCACGATGAACCTCTAACAATTGTTCACGAATTGTTAGAGGATTATTACGATTAAAAATAGACGTTAACACCGCAAATTTTAAAATACCTTTTTTATCAATATGAGGATAAGCATTTGATTTAAAAAACTCTTTTAATAAAGCCCCTCTATTTTTCGTTAAATCATGATTAATAAGTTTTTCAAAACTAGAATAAAAATAACCAGGATCCTTATTAAGAAGTGGAAAATCACTCATAAACGTATTAATAAAACCAGCCATTTCAGCCGTATTTTCTGAACTTGGGGATTTCAATTTTTGATACCTTTTTAAGAGTGTATCAAAGTGCTTTTTTATTTTTTCTGTCCGTTTAAACGCTGAATCTCTAGCTTTAAATTTCGGAATTTCTTCATGTGTCATTTTCATCATTTTTTCGTTTTCAACTTCAAGAATTAATTTTAAAAGATCTAGATTAAGTTCAGGATCATCTATACTAGAAGCAGGAGCAGCAGCAGGAGCAGCATCATCCGGTGGACTAAAAAAAGTATTTTTTTCAACAAAAGCTGCCACTAATTTTTTATCTTTCGTTTCATCCCCTAACAACAGTTGTAAAACTTGTTTAACAAATTGTTCTGGAGTAAACTTAGCTGATTGTTGCAACAACGATCTATTATCTGGGTTAAGTAAAAATTTTAAAATATCCTTATTTGACTCCTGCACACCTATTTTAATTAACTCATCAACTCTTGTACGTCGCTGATCATAAGGAAGACGCTTCAGATTTACAGCTAATTTTTTAGAAATTTCAGGACTTTGAATATCATTAATCTGCTTGTCAATCTCGTCTCGTAAACTATTGTTACGATCTAAGCTGTCATAAATACCTTTCCAATGATAATCAAGATCATCTTTATTAATATTAACTAATTTTTGACCATCACCACCCTCGCCCTCGGTCTGTAATAAAAACAATTGTGCTCTAGGATTCGCTTTGTCTTCCTTAGCAAGATTCTTAAGTTGAGTTACAATCTTACTGGTGAATATATTGAATTTAACCAAATATTTTGAATCAATTTCTTCTGTCATCTTAAGAAATTTATATAATTCATCAAAATCAGAAAATATCGTTGAATCTTCTAACTTTTTTTCCTCCTTCGTTACTTGTTCCATTATTTTTTCAAAAGCCTTATCAACATTACTCCTTTTATCCGGTTTATCACGAAATTTAATTTTACCTTCCATTAATTTTGCTGGAACCTCATTTAACTCTTTTAAACCAGGGTAGTTCTTTTTAACGTCATGTAGGTGCTTTATAATTCTAATTTGTGCTTCTAACTGCGGTTGTAACATAGAATTGTCAGGATATGCCGTTGCAACCTTCCAATCACTTGAATCAATTTCTGATAATGTTGAAAACTGATAAATATTCTTCAAAGCATATAACTGAATAGAAAGTTCCGTAATAATAGAATTACCATTCTTGGAAGGAATACCGTTTTTCAATAAATCATTCAGACTTTTTAAATTTTTATTAATAATCCCAACATGATTTTGTTTTGCCAGAGTCGTTTCTAACAATACCTTATTAATGTTACTTAAAAATTCCTTCTTTTGATCAAAATTTAGGGTTGTTTGTCCAGCATTTTGTTCAGCATCTTGTATTGCCTGACGTACCTTATTTAAATTATTGCTTTTACGTAAATAAGACTTAAACTCCTCTGGCTTACTACCCTTAAACTGGCTAACAGCCTCTTGTAATTCCTTATCAGCGTCTGAAAATTTGCTCTCATCATCTACTGTTGTTACGTTTGTCAACAACACGAAATCTTGTGATTGTTGATATAACTTTAGTAACGCTCTTAAGACTTGCGTTTTATTTAACTTTTCTTGAGTTTTATTTAACTTTTCTTGATCTGTTTTATTTAACTGTTTTTTTCTATTTAAGTGTTCAATCTTGCTATCCAATGCATTAATCAAATTTGGTATATTATTTTCAGAATATCCCTTGATCCCTAACTCTTTTCCAAGTTTATTTAATTCTTCTTCTATATCAGCAGAATCAAAAATCATACCTTTAATTGTGTCTAACATATTTTTTAAACCAGACAATTCTTTTTCATTCTTAGCACTTTGAACCTTTGCTTTAATTTCCGAAATAATTGACAATACCAAACGATCAGCACGCTCAGTACGATTAAGAGCGGCATATGGTTCAACTCCTGTTGTTTGTAAAACTTTTTGAATTTTTACAACCAGATCTGCTGCCTGCCCCGGGTCTCCTTCTGAACTTAAAAAAGAACGAGCAATCTCTTTTCCCAACTTACCAGCATTTTCAAGCATACGCCGATTATCATCTAAACCCTCAGCTGCAATACGTTGAGCATAGCTCTGAGCATTCGGTATACCCACAGAACCAAAGGTAAATCCTTCCCTAACCTTATCTAAAATTTCTTCTTTTCTTTCTTCTTTTAATTCGTTTATTCGATTATCCAACCGAACTAAAACATCATCTGCTAATGTTTCAATGCTTTGATTTAAACCATCTTTTTGTTCAATCAATTTATCCATAAAACGAGCCTTAAGACTATTTACAACAATTTCTTTTTGGGTATCATCATTTTCTTGTTCAGCAAATCTATTAGCAAGATCCAACAGAATTGACGCTACCAAAGACTCTGTTTCATTATTTTTTACAAAACTAGCCGCTGCTAAGTCGTCTAAAATAACATCTAATGCAGTGTTATCAGATTCTGATAGCATTGTAAACTCTGAACCTAACTTTTTAATAACTTCATTATCAAGCGTTCCAACCATAACAGCAATTTCCCGTAAACTAAGATTAACCTTGTTAAAATCCACTTTTTTGTTAATATTTGAAACCCCTGAATTCTGACCACTTTGTGAAGATACAGATGATGTAGAGTCATTTAATAATGCAGCCGAAACTAAAACTTTCTCATTTTCATTAAGTAAAGGTGCAATAGTTGTAAAAATTTCTTCATTTAATTCTTTAGCATTCTCCTTTTCTTGTTTCCTCTTTTCTGCAAATAAAAGATCACTTGCCCCAGTCGTGTCTTGAAGAAACCCAGAAACAATAGCTTTAAAAGACTTGTTTAAATTTATTGAATCTAACACTGCTCTTTTCAAATCCTTTATCTCTTGTTCTGCTAACTTATTTCCAGCCTTATTTTTATTTTTTTCTTGAACTTTTTTAAGCAATCCATATAATTCAACTGGACCTGCTGTTTTACGATTATCATCATAACTAGGATCGTTAAAAGAACCCGGATGCTCAGTAATAATGTCAGTAATACGCTTATCAATCAATTTAGCATGACCCCCTTCAGCTAAATCAGAAGATTGATTATGCAAATATTTTAACTGATTAATCTTATGTTTTGCTTTTAAATACATTTTATGTAACACAGGATTTGTCTTAAGATCATCTTCATGAAGCTTACTCAATAATGTCCTAATTTCTAATACAGTAATACCAGAATTTGATTTTAATTTATTAATATCAACATTATTACCCCTACCTCCCACTCCTTTTGGATCATTTTCAAAAAATTTAAAAAGATCCAAACGCTCCGAGTTAAATTTAGCTATTTTTTCAAATTCTTCACTAAGCCCAGGACCCGTTGGAGCCCGATAATGACTACCTGCATTACGCATTCCTCTACTTAAAGATGTATTATCAAGGAATGCTAAAGAATTACCATTATCACCTAATCTAATCTTAGATACCCTTTCATCAATATTTCGCATTAATTCTGGATTGGTAGCAGTCTGTTGTTGCATCTTCTTTTGAAGAATTTCAAACAACACTGGATTTTTATCACGAACGAAACCCAATATTTCGTGAATAACCTGTAAACCTTCTTCTTTACCACCCCCCTTAGCATACTGAAGTAAATATTCTGCCGCCAATGTCCCAACATTGTCTTCGCTTTCTCCTGTTATACGACCATCAAGTAACTTACTCACATCCGAAACCGCTTTGTTGAGTACTCGTTCTTTTCTTGAGACATGATCATCTAAATCCCTACGATGTCGATTTATACCAGAAGTATCTTTAAGTAGGTCATTCATATCTTTATTTACTGATGTAATAAAATCTTTAATACCTTTCACATGGCCACGCAAAGATGGAGTAGTCTTGCCATCTTTGATAGTATTACGAACCTGATTAGCTAATGAGCGGCCTGTAAACATCCTTAAAGTAGTATCGTCGTCTATTTTGTTTCCGCCACGTTCTTCTCTAGCGATATCAGCCTCAGTAATTCCTTGACGTTCCAATTGAGTTCTAGTTAATTTCTCTGCTTTTGTGAACAAACCATTTCGACGATCTGAACTTCCCGTATCAATAATTGGAGCTAAAAGATCTTGAGCCGTACTCACAGCCCCCGTTAATGGTTTTAAAAGAAACCCCAAAAGTGTATCCTTATGCGTTTTACCAAAAGAAAAAATAGAAGCATTCCCATCTACTCTAATATTATCAGCATTAAGAATACCTCGATTTCCTCTAGGACCACTATTTAACCGTTGTCTGGCATCTTTAATCTGCTCTCTAATATTTTCAAGCTTCCGCATAGTATGAGCAGCTTTAGCAGCAGGAGCAGTAGCAGTAGCAGGAGCAGCAGGATCAGGAGCAGGATCATCAGGAGCACCACCAGCAGAATCAACAACAGAAGCAGGCTTACCATCATCAGAAGCAGCATCATCATTAAATTCAGAAGCAGTATCATCAGGAGCATCAACAGAAGCAGTAGCAGCAGAATCAGCAACAGAAGCAGCAAAGAAACGTTGGAAAATATCTTCCCGCTTTTCTTTCCCAAGTTTTTTAAGATTTTCTGGAGAAAGTTGACCAACACCAGCAGAATTACCATCATCCTCATCATCAGAATCAGGAGCAGAAGAAGAACTTTCAAAGTTGTCTATTTTAGTTTGTGCCGATTCAACTGCGTTACTAGCATTGCCTTTTCCTACTTCTGAATTTTCAACTGCTTTTGTAGCCTCGTTTTGTTTTTCTTGAGCCGTTTTTAATGCTGCTATAGCATTGGCTACTTCTGTTTGAGCCGAGCTAAGATCAGCTGTTGCTTCGCCACTGTCTTGGAGTGATGGCATCAACTCCCTCAACTCTTCCAACTGCTTTAATTTTGCGGACTCCGATCCTTGTCCTTTAGGTGGTATTATGTTTTGTATAGCTCTAAATTGGTTCCACATTTCCTGTTGCTCTTCTTCCATTTCAGCTAGACGTTTTTGATTAACGTCTCTAGCTGATTTTTTTTGTTGTAGTTCTGTATTTTGAGAGTTACCTCCTGTTTGTGAGGTATCAGAGGTGGAGGTTTTGCCATCTTCTGAGTGAATATATTTTCCTGTGTTACCAAATTGCCCCATAAAAAATTCCGCTACTTTTTCTTCAGTATTATCGCCGGTACGATTATCATCAGCATCACTATTATGCATAAAAATACTTACTTGTTGTTTTTCTTGACCCGTGCTTTCTCTTACAAAGCCATAACTCTGAACCCTATTACGCGCCTTTTCATCACCCAGACCCTCCTCTATGAGTTTCATTTTTCCTGTTAATGAAAATTTGTTTAACTCTGTGATTTTCTTTTTTGCATCTTTTAATCCAGAATCCTGTACGGATGCAAGTAACTTCTTTACATCTTCTTCTGACATATCAGCAAAATTTGACAACATGATGCCTTGGAACTGTTCAAGCTCTTTTAATTTATTACCTTCCTCTGTTGTTAAAATACCAAAACTTTTGTCATTATTACCTTCGCGCTTTCGCGTTAGATAGGTAATTAAGCTCATATCATCCACCTGTTTAATCGCTCCAGCAGTTTTTTCTTTAATCTGCTCTCCACCGTATTTTTTTGGATTTGTTATGCTATTTGGTTTAACTATTCTTATAGTTGCTTTAGCTAAATCTTGTCCCCGTCCAGAATTCTTTGACTTGTCTTTTGTATCTCCCTTCTTTGCCAAATCGTCATATGTCCATTTCTTGTTGGTTTTTGGATTTTTTTTATTGAATTTTTTACGTATTTCTGTTTTAGAACCTTTTTTTGTGTTTTCTTCTAGCCCTTTTATAATCTCGTCATCACCTTTTATTTCGTTTTCTAAGGCTAGTATACTAGCTTGCATCGTATGACTTGCTTTGTCAAACTCTTCCCAATTTTTCCATGGAAGTTTTTCACTATCCTCTGTTTCTTTCTTAATTAAATTATTTATTTGTTGGGTAATATCGTTAGCTTCTTGAGTCATGTCAATTTTTAATGCTTCACCTTTGGCTCTTATTTTCGCTAATGCTGCTTGCTTTTTCTTTTCGTCTTCCTTAACACGATCTAATTTGTTTTGAGCAAGATTTAATTTTTTTTGAGCTTGATTTACTGCAGTATCTGCAGTTTCCAAGCCTTCCTTTGCAGCGTTTAAGCCTTCCTCTGCAACCTTTAAACCTTCCTCTGCAGCGTTTAAGTCTTTATTTAATCCCACTAGTGCGTCTGTTTTTGCTTTTGCTGCTTTTGCTGCTTCTTCCTTTTTTTGTTTTTCTGCAGCTGCGGCTTCTTCCTTTTTTTGTTTTTCTGCAGCTGCAGCTGCAGCTGCGGCTTGTTGTTGTTTTGCTATTTTTCTTGCTTGCCTACCTCGAAATCGTGCTTGAATTTTTGTTGCTGCTTGTTGTTGTTGTTGTTGTTGTTTTGCTGCGTTTTCATCAACCGTAGCTAATAAATCATCATATTCTGATTTTGACATAACGCCATCCTTAGCTAATTCATTTTGAATTAAATCACCACCACCACCACCACCACCACCACCACCACCACCATCACCACCATCACCACCAAAAAAATCTTTAAAATTTTTTAAATTAGTAAATTGTGAAAATGAAATATCAGAACTATCCATTCCAGCCTCATCCTCTTCCATCAATAGTTTAAATTGAGCATCAATAATATCTTTTCGATTTGTTTTAAGTTCCTGTAAAGAAATTTTTGAATCACTTTCTGATTGGTTTTCTTGCGTACTAGCATCGTTTTCTGAATCACTTTCTGATTGGTTTTCTTGCGTACTAGCATCTGTTTTTGTACCCCTTTGTCCAGCATTTACCTTTTTATCTTCAGCTCCATCAAGTGTTTTTTCATACTCTTTCCATCCCTCTGTCAATGATCCATGTTCCCATGCCAGTTTACCGAATTCGTTTATTTCTCCAAAAACAACACCGGTATAAGAATTTTTCATGCCAGTCCAAAGTTTTCCAAAGTCTTCACCTATTTGACCCAAACTCCCCTCACCAAAAGACGCCCCGATAGATTCTGCATACTTGCCTTCATATAAATCAGCTAGAGAAAAAAGCACCCCAAGAAGAGATTCACCAGCCATAGTACCAGCCACTCCAGCCATAGTACCAGCCACTCCAGCAACCGTTCCCAGTGCATTTCCAGCAAACTTAGCAGCCCTTCCAGCCGCCCCAGACTTATTCATAGCATACCCTGCAGCAGCCCCAGCCGTATTCATAGCATCCCCAGCCATATTCCTAGCAGACCCTACAGCATCCCCAGCCCGATTCATAACAGGCCCTGCAACATTCCCAGCCCATTTCTTAACAGGCCCTGCAACATTCCCAGCCCATTTCTTACCAGCCCATTTCTTAACAGACCCTGGAACATTCCCAACTGTAGCAGCAGAATCAGTCACAAATTTTTCAACACGATCCATTTTTTCCTTACCTAGTGCAACTCTCCCAGCTAAAACAGCAGCAGAACCAGCAGCTCTCCCAGTTAAACCAAGCGTACCCAAAGCTAAAGGTACAGCAGGCCCTCCAACCAGCCCCGCTGCAATCGCCATTTTCGTTTTCTTATTCGGCAATCTAGCACGCTCATGATTAACATGTTTTATTTCATGATCTTTTCCAGTTAACGTATCAATAACATCTGAAAATTTTAAAGCATCAGGATCTAAAGCTGGTTCCCAACCAAGTTTTTTTCGGGCAAAACTCGACACTTTTCTTGAAATTGAAAGGTTACTTACACTATCCATAGGCCCCTGTGCCTTTAGCCAATCTTTAGAATTACGATCTGTCAATTTTGTTGATTGAAGCCTTTCTGTAAAAGCATCCATCTTGTTCTCAAATCTTTTATTCTTTTTTAGCAGTTCAAGAATATCAGCTGGGTTACTGTCAGGATTATTTTTTAATGTATCCTGAAAAAACTGGATAAATTCTTCTGAATCCTCCTTAAAAGTTGCTTTAATAGCATGTCTAATACCATCACGTTTTTCTTGTGCATCATCTACTATATTTTTAATGCGAAGAAATTCATTATTAGGAATTTTTGAATCTGAAAGTGTCTTTAAAGCAAGTGCTATATCTTTTTTAGATCCAGCTGTTTTTACCTGATTAATAAGCTTCACAGTGTGAACTGCCTGTTCATGACTCATCAAAGAATCTTTACCATACTCAGCATCCCATCGTTTTTTTAAATCCTCTTTAAATATTTGGGTAGCACCCTTAAGTTCCTCTAACATCGCTTGTTCAACTGCCGTTCTAGCTTTCAAAATTTCAGCTAAAGTAATTTCATTTTCTAACTCAGCCGTAGCAGAAAAACCACCCCCACCATCATCACTAACTAACCCAGAATCACCACCACCTTCTCCATCAGCCTCACCTTCCCCATCAAGATTATCTAAGGCTGATTCTGAGCCATCAGCATGACTATCAACAGAGTTTGCCATTAACCGATCAACCATCATCGTTGCTAAAGCAAATTTTAAACCTGAAAAATTCATCACTTTATCAACCCCCGATTCAAATCTTTCTGAGCGGGTAGGTTTCTTTGGATTATCTGTAGATTCACCCACAGCTTCTGACTGTTGATTTACATCAAGCGTATTAGTGTTTTTTTTATTAGCTCTTCCAAACTTCTTTGCCTGATTTTTAAGAGACTGAGGAGTATGTTTTTTTAAAAAGCTTCCAACTTTCTTTGCCGCATTTTTTACAGTATTTCCAATTGTACTTGCAATTCGATTTATTTTTTTAACCCCCTTACCTCTGGTTTCTTTCCTACCCTCCATAAACTTCTTAGCATGAGCAATCGCTATTTTAATAAGAGCCCCTTTAACCCCATCTAATGCTTTATTAATATTTTTAGAAATAGCCTCTGCACCCGCAAAAACAGCTTCTAACTTACCTAATTCGCCTTGCTCTAAAGCACCTAAAGCTCTTTCTAAATTTTTAGCAGCACCCGTTGATTGTATCCCTGAAATTTCTGACATAACATCTAATTTTTGTTCATTTTCTTTATCTTTCATTTTTTGTAATAATTTCATCATCCGCATACGTTTTTTGATAGCCGATTTTGCACGAGCAAGATTTGCTTTATTAACAACTAATCGTCCACGTGGAGTAACAGACATCGTACTTTTCATATCAGGCTGAGACTTTGCATTTTGCTTATCTATTTTTTTTGCATCTTCTTCATGACCCCTCTCTTCATCATTTTCAGAATCAGCATCTTCTTTTGCATCTTTCTTCTGTTGAGCAAATTCTTTATTAATGTCACCTAGTGTATTTAATGAACCTAGTAATAACATAATATCCGAAATCAATTTTCCAATAGATTTTAACGTTTGATACCTAGCTGAATTTAAGATAAACTTTTTAATTGCCTTTTTCCTCGTTGGCTGACCAGGAGCTGTTGGATCAGGATTAGCACCCGCAATATACTGATTCCATAAAAACGTTACTCCAAATAAAGCCAATATAGACGCTTCTAAAATCATCACAATTTTTTGTTCTTCCAAAGCATTGATTGAATCAGAATAACTAAGCCATTCCGTTGATATATCTTGAAGCAAACTTGATTGCATAGAATTATGAGTTTCAATCGTCTGAAAAACAGCTTGTAACATATTAGTTCCAGAAGTTACCCCTGTAACTTGTTGTACTTCTTGCTGATAAAAACTATAACGAGATGATTCCAACATCATAATTAAAATTTTCATAACAGCCTTAGACGATAGTTCTTTATGTAATGTCGCAACCGAAACAGGATTTAACATTTTATAGTCCATTGGCTCAGCAATATCAATAATACTAGATTTTTCTATATTTTTAGGATTCTTATTTTTAATAAAATTAGTAAGTAAGTCCCCTTCTTCCCGCACTAAACTATCTATATTCATATTTGGATCAGCACCTGTTGTGGAAGAATTTAATTCATCATACCAAAGACTCTCATCAAGATCAGTCCTTAACTTAAGATCCTTAACCGTTTTACCAAAACGATTCCTTTTACTATATATAGGAGTAACATCTGACTTTCTCATGTCAGATTTGATTAAAGCATCTTTAAGAAACTCATTTTTATCCATATGATAATCTGCATGAATCCCACTATATGCCTCAAGATTTTTTATATTCGTAAAAACCTGTTCATTCGCTGTATCAAGAGCTCCAGCAATAGCACTCCCTACTCCCCAACCTCCAAACCATGTCTGATACGCTATAGCAAGATCATAACCACCCTTAACATTAGTATATTGAGCATGTAATAACTCTTTATCAATGGCCGAATTAGCATTCCAATCTTGTTCTAGATTACCAATATCCGTTTTATAATCATTTAATAATTCTCCTTCTAAAGCTAATAAATTTTCAACAACTGAAAATCCATTTCCATCTAATCTACCATAAGCATCTTGCTTATTAACTCCAACCAAATCAGCAATTACTTGCTCCATCACATCAAGAATCGCACGAATAATTAATAAATGAATACGAAGAATCATCAAAATATATTGTGAATTTTGGGTTGCAACAGCAAAAGCTAACCCATTTTGAACAACAAATCCATCCCCTCGATTACGAATAAAAGAAGCCTCAATTTTATTTTCTAAACCAGCAACACGAGCCACCTTATGATCTTTGTCTTCACTAACATAATAATGATTATCAGACTGTGGACTTCCCATATTATTCCATTTAAAACTCTCTTTTTTACTATTAGTATACTGACTACGTACCTGAAATAATAAAGAATTAAGATTATTCGCATACCCTTCATAATAATTAGGCAAGGTGGTAACAACACCATCCACAGACGATGGATTTAAACTATAAGTTGAATTATACCCATTAGCAACTGTAGCAACCTTTCCATTAGCTTCAGAAAACCAACTTTGATTCTCACTTTCACGATACCAAATTCTATCAATATCCTTACTTGATTCAACTAAAACCGTTGGATTTTTATATTTTTTTAAAGCAACTTTTTGAATATTTGTAATAGCATCAACAATCCCTTCAATAAGAACCGCCGCTAGCGTACCCATTGCCATCCTATAATAAGTGGGATCTGCTAAACCCTGAGCAACCATAGGCGCATAAACAGTAGTTGTCAAAGCATTAATAGCACCTGCAATAATATTAGAAATAAGAGGAACATAATAACCCGCAGATAAAGCTGCCGTTGTAATAAGCACTGCAGTCCGAGTAGTTTTCAAAACAGTTTGAAAAAAACTTTCAAACGTCTCAATACGAGATCTTGTTAATAAATTATATGATTGAACCAATTTTTGATTATGTTGTTTCATTAACGAGATAGACTTATTAACTTGATTAAACTCAGCAACGAAAGATTGCTGTATTAAACTTAAAACTCCCGTAGTAGCCCCTGTTCCCTTAATGCCCAAATCCTTAGACCAATATTTAGCCTCTTCTAACCTTGCTTTAGCAATAGCCTGATACACACTCACAGCAATAGAAACATAGGTTTGAAAAAAATACATACGGTCACGATACGCTGCAAATAATTCAGTATTAAATTGAGCATACGGTTGCTCATGTAATCCTTGATCAGCAGCATCTTTAAGCCCCTCCATAGGCCCCTCAACTAATGTCTCCACAAACATCTGTGTAGGCAAAAGAAGAAACATAAACGCTTGAAATGGGTTAATTCCCTCACCACTATCTGCATTTTCCACGGAGTCAGCGAGATTATCAAAACTACTCCGAAAATCATAATCTTCACTAGTAGCTCCTAAAGACTTTCCTGCATGAAGTTGAGAATAATCAAATTTGATAGTTTCGTTTTTGACAGATTTATTCAGAAGAGAAGTAAGATCATTATGATAAAAATCATGTGGTTGATCTTTAGCAAATTCACCATCCTGAACTTCATGTAATATTCTATGAAGACTTCCACCACCCTCCTCAGGAAATTTTGCACGTTGTGAACCTAAATTTAAATAACCTTCCGCTTTGCTCACAGAAAATTCTCTTAATTGTCGTAAAGAATTTTGTTGAACAACCTTTTTTAAAGCAGCCTCTTGAGTATTAGAAGATTGATTCCAATCAGAATCAGTAAATTTAGAACTCCAAATTAAACTAGGGTCAGCCGTAGCATCATCATGACTAAATAATTGATAAGCAAAACTACCATAACGTTGTTCAAACAATTCCTTCATATAAACATTCGTTGCATCAGATGATGCAGGAATAGAACCAGAATAATCCGTAGCTGTATCCTTAATAACACTCAAAGCTTGCAAATTTAAATCTAAAAAACGACTCGCTCGATACGCATTAATCCCATCTATTTTTGTAAAAAACCCATGCAACTTTAGTTTTAACTGAGATCGCGTATATGTAAAAGCTCCTGTCATTTCATCAATAAAATCAGTTGCACCCCCAACAAAAAAATTAACTGCAAAAGAACCAAAAGCTGCTCCTGGATCATCTGGATTAATATCCATCACAACCCGACCCCAATTTTCAATATCCAATTCTTTTTTAGCCTTAATAGCATCATTAATAGATGTAGAATAACTCATTAATTGATCACAAATTTGATCAACACCACTATTAGCAATACTTTGAAATGATCCCAAAACTCTAGAAAATTTTGAAAGCTGTTTATCAGAAGATTGCCGAGCCTTATCTACACCCGCCTTTGTATCAGAATCCATATGAGAATCATGAACATTACGTGCTTGATTAAGCTTTGTTTCTTGAACCCCATTCACAATATGAAATAACAACAACAATGAATTAAACAATCTTCTTAATGTATAAGCATACTTAAACAAAGCTTCTTCATTAATCGTAATCCCTTGAACAGTATTACCATCCACAGCATTTTTACCTAAATCATTATCTAATTCAGCACTTGAAACATCTATTTGATAAACATGAACATCAACAAAATCAAATTGAGGAATAGAACCTCTATAAGAAACGTTAGGCCCATTAGCATTAAATTTTATAGAATCATATCTAAACCCATCATCATTATAATCATCTGGATCATAACCCTCTGCGTCAGGATCGGCTTTCTTTAAAATCATATTACGATCAATAAAATGATAAACTTTGCGTAATTGTGACACATATCTATCTCTTTCAGCATATAAAGCATCCAATCGTATTCCCGAAACACCATTTTCTATACTTAGAGCAATTCTACGATCAATGTCATCTATCAATGCTTTTACCTGTCTAAATTTTTTTAATTCAGATTTAGCTTTATTTTCATCTAGCCCCTGTAACTGGCCCCCTACATCAATAGCCCAATAAGTATTCCCATCCATCCCTTCAGGAAATTCTTCAACCGCCTTAGTAGATAAAGCTCCTTGCTTTTGAGTATCAATACTTAACCCATAAACAAAAGAACCATAATCTTCGTGTTCAATCCAATCCCATTTTTTCCCATCTAAACCAGAATAATAAAAACCACCAGGATAATCATCTTTATCAGCATTATTTTTGTCAGCTCCATCATCATACTCAAAACCAAATAATCGCTTAATATTTTTTCTTTGATTAGAATTAAGATTTTCAGCTGTTAATATAGCATCCCAATCTTTACCAAAAAAAGTCGATTTGTCATAAATATATAAATCATCTCCATAGGCAATAACACGATCATTGATATCCAATCCTCCTGTTGAAGTATCAAAATTAATTCGTGCAACATTACTAAAATTAAACGTCGCTTCCCCTATCTTAACATCACTATACCTCCCATCCGTAAAATCAATATGTTGATACTCTTGCACAAGAATGCCATTATCAATTAACATTTGCCAAATAACATCAGCAAGACCAGCACTGCTACTTAAAACAGCATTAGCTAAAGAAACTTTATCGACATCAAAAATTTCACCGCCATGAAGTGCCGCTTTAATAGCATCCTTTGTCATCAGTCCTCCCTGACCCTGTAACAATAATTCGTAAGGAACACATTTAATTTTTGCTTTTAAATACTCATCTAATAAGTATTCATACCCATTTACTGTTGTGTTTTTTAAATCCTCTAAAAGGATTCCCAGATCTTGCATTTTTTTATAATCCACATTTAATTCGCTATCACCATTGTTTACTCGATATTTATCAACCAAACCTTCAGCGTCATTACAATACTGCTTTCGTTCACCTACATCATGCCCCCCCTCCTCATCATCATCACCCGCATTAGCATTAAGATCCCCATACCATAAAGGGTTATTATCGTAATTATTATCTTTTAATTTAGTTTTAGTTTCTTCTTCTGTTGCTGTGTCAGGAAGTATTCCTTTACTTTCCCAATCATCATAAATTGCTTGCAAATCAGCATAATCACTAAAATCAATAGAGTCTTTCATAGCAATTTTATTTTTTATATCAGTTAAAGATGAAAAATTTTTCTCACTACCATCAATCGTAACAGTACAACTTAACAAATCACCAAGACTAGTTATCATGTTTTCCAAGGAGGTTTTTATCTCCATATACTTTTCCTCAACTTCCCCCAAACTTTTTTTCAGTTCCACATATGTTGTAGAGCCTTCTAATTCAGCCTTCTTTTCATCTAAAGTATCAAAAAAAGCCAGTTGTTCTTTATTTTTATTGCCTTGAATCTTTTCAGCATCCTCATCCTTGTCACTTAAATTCTGCATAAAATTGTTTTTTAACCACAGATCAATTTCATCAGGATCAGAAACTTCACGATACAACCCTCCCTGATATTGTCGAGGAACAACAATATCTCGCTCACAACGCCTCTTAATTTTATCAAGCAAAACATTAAATTGAGACATGATTGTTTGAGTACCAATCGCACCCCCTGTCCCAAAATCCAACCATAAGTCTTTAACACCCGCAGCCGTCTGAAACGAATCATCAATGGCTTGAACTAAATTAAACTGTAAATCATTAATTTCAAAAACAGTCCGAAACAAACTTTCATCAGCCGATAATAACGTATTAACACCAACACCATCTAAATAATTTACATCCTCATACGGATCTTGAGGGTTTAAAACAACCTTGGTTAAAGCATGATGAACCTGAGCACCATTTGGCAAATCAAACGTGCCAGCAACCAACCGAACCATAGATGAAACATCTTGTTTTGAATATCCAAAACGATAATGAAAAACATTGGACAAAATACCCGTTAAAACAATAGCAATATCCTCACAATCACCTTGTTTTTTACTTAAAGTATCCGTAATATGTTGCCAATCATCGATCTTACCCTCATCAGAAACATACTTAAATTCCTTACGAACATACGCTAAAACTTTACTTAAAACATCATCTACTGAATCCGAAATAGAAATAACATGCTGAGAATACAAAGCTTCAACAAAATCAGAAACAACATCACTATGATAATCTAACTTATACGCTTGATTCCGATAAAAAAGCTCTTGCTTATTAATCCCTAAAGAATCCATTACCTGATCCCTATCTTGCTGATACTGAGAAATATCCTCAACATCATCCTTAAGTAAAAAATCTAACCGTTCTTGTATTAAATCAAGATCATCACTATTTAACTGCAACAAAGGATCTGAAGCAGATGCAACACATTGACGAAAAAATGAAACAACAACAGCCGAAGAATGTAAATCTAATTTTCCTGTATTCAAATAATCTGAAACAACATCCAAATAATATTGATTTTGTTGTCTAATAGAATCAACATCAATATGCTCAGAATAAAGAAACGATGCAAATCTTAAACATTTTAACTGCAACTCAACATTACGCACACCACCAACAGAATTAGTCCCTAAAAAATCATTCGAAACTAAATCAGCATCTTTCGCAAAAACAGCATACTGATCTAAAAAAGAATCAACACCATGAGCATCAAGTATAGAATTAAAATTATTAACAAAAGAACTCGTCTCGCGCGCGGGCGTAAACATATATATAGTCACCTTCCTACAATACTATATACGACACAAAACAAAGAAAATATGCATTTATGTTTTCTGTTTAATCAAATCAATCTTATCATCTCCAAATAAGTCACGAAAAAAAGTCTCAAAAGGAATCTGTGGATGCAAAATCAAATAAGGCATAACACGCTTAAACCCAATTTGCTTTAAAATATAACCAAGTCGCTTCAAATACACTGAATTATCCGAAATCAACTCCTGAACCAATAAGGGCACAATAAGATAATGCGTCGATGTTAATGCTAACGAAATCATAGCAACCTCATCCAAACTATCCGTTTTTTTCAAACGCTTCAACAAAAAAGAGTAACACATCACATAATCGGTACAAGCCAACATAGGAATCGCCAACATCTGAGCCTGACCCATCATAGATTCAAACTGATCAATCAAAACATCCAAAGACGTGTTATCAGATTCAACCAAAGCAATCAAAGCCGCAGTATACACACCATCTGAATGTTCTTGTTTAACACAAGATAATAAAAAGGAAAAATCATCTTCAGAAAAAGGCGTCCTAGCAAAATTTTTTTGCTGAATCGTTTTAATTTTACCTATTTTCTTAGAAAAAATCATAAAAAAAGTATACCACAAAAAAACACAATACTAACAAAAACCACTCTTACTCCAAAAAATATAATTAACATAAAAATATACCATCATAAAAAAAGAAAAAAAAAGAAAAAAAAGAAAAAACATAATATTTCGATACATTTTTTTCTGATAAATTACGTTTTTAATAACAAATAAAATAAAAAGGAGAAAAAAAATGGCAGGTGGAAATCAAGTTGAGTTAGCAACTGCTAACCAAAGGATAGCTGAAGGGGAAGCCGCTGGTACGGATTATATCGATCATCTTGAAAGCATCCGTAACGAACTAAGTACCGTTGATGGAAATGGTGCAAGTTTAGGTGTAATGGTAGGAGCCCAGCTAAAAATGACCGAAATCGAAACACAATACATGGTTCGATCAGGGATACCAAAAAAAGCATCGTCGGCAAACATGCAAGCCGCGCAAGAAGTGAAAAAAGCTGCAGGATAATCCTCGCAGTTTTTTTTATAATAAAGGGTGATTTAATCATGGCAGATTTCTCAAGAGTGTTTGTTGAATCAATAAATAACAGCAAAGTTAATGTAATGTATGACTTTGCTTACGGAGAATATGTAGCAACCAAAAACTTCTTTGACTTGCTATCAGATGTGCAAACAAACCTCTTAGAAACTGGGAAAATCACCTTAGCAACAGGACAAGAAGCCTCCGCTGATAGTCCTGGCGGATTATTAGCCATACAGTTTTACATGGAATCAATCGAATCAGCAAGACAAGCACATATCGGACTATCAAAATTAGGACTCAATGTTGAAAAACAATTATGGAAAAACATTTAGATGAAATACGGAGAATTACAAGAACCAAAACCACCTCGATTCCCATTATTTATTGATCTTAGACCCTCCAAAAATGTTAATATCCAAACACTTAATACGAAATTTAATGACATTTTAGATCAAAAATCAAATCAAAACGAACAATCACACAACAAAAATTCACAACAAACAAACAAACAACAAAACCAAACATTAAAAACAGCTCATTCATTATTACAAATGAGCATGATTCAACAAGGAGTTAAACAACTCCCTCATAACATGCTTGCTAACACAGAATTTATAGGTCAAAAACAAAATTTTGAAGGAATAAACAATCCCTCTTACATTAATTACGCAGCAGCATTTCAAGCAGGATTTAATGCAAACAGTATTAACGATATTAAGAAAAAGAAAAAAGAACTTCAAGATCCAACAAAAGCAGAATCAGAAAACGAAGATGATACAGAACCATTCGCAAGCGATTTAACATACGCACATAATTTAAATCTCTTTAAAAAACTAGATGATATTAATCCATTTAAAAAATTAGACAAAGCAAACTACAAAATTTTTCAAGAAAGCCAAATGTATGAATTATTAAATACCAACTTTATGTCTCCATTAAGCTTATTAGGAGAAGAATTATTTGCAAAAACAAAACAAATTATAAAAAAAATAAATAAAAAAGCTCCAAAATTAGATAATGCCCCTGACATTTATACAGACAACAATATTAAAACATTCGAAATAAACGCAAATTATAACTCTATCGAAAAAAATACAGAAACCACAGCCCCACAATGGGAAAATTGGGATGAAGAAACCACCGCTCACTACTTATTAAAACGATACGCTGACACCAAGCAATACACCAAGGTAATACGACAATTCTCAGGAAAAATTTTAGATCAAGAACGTCATATCAATCGTATTGAAGAGCACAAAGTGGCAATAGATAAAAATCAATTAAAATTAAACGAAATGACTGAAAAAATAAATAAAATCTTAAAAACAACACTAACAGAAATTAATGAAAACCCAAATATCATGAACGATCCTAACGTCATTGAAACACTAAAAACACAAATAGAAGACACTAACGAAATAACAAAGTTAATAGAAAATAGTGACATATCACTATCAACTGAAAACCAAGAACAATTCATTTTTTATAAAACACAACTGGATCAACTAATCGATTCTACAAAATCACAAAAAGAAGATTTAGCAAATTACCTTGAAAATAAAACTCTACAAAAAACAAAAAGTTGGTGGGATAACATCGGAAAAAGTTTGAATCAATCAGGAATGCTAATGCCATTTGGATTAATGGCAGAATCAGCAGAACAAGTATTTAAATTAAGCCACCTAGATCTTAACAGTAACTCCAAAAAACCAGCAGGAAAATTAAATGAAAAACTTATTATCGATACCACCAATCATCTAATAAAAAACGAATTTCAAAAATATAAACCAACCCCAAAAATAACAGCTGAAAAATTAATGATTGATAATATAAATTACGGACAAAAAATATTTAACATCTTAAAAAATCAAAAAATTATTAATCAAAATGGAGAAATAATAAATTTTGATCCAAACAATATGTTTCAAAACTTTCAACTAAAATCAGAAAATGAAAATAATAGAATTCGAAAAATTTTAAAAAAAGAAATCCAAGGAAAATCAAGTTTAAACAACTACGATAACACCACTATTAACCATCACAATAGAGAAGATATCAAACTAATAGATCCCAATGGTAATAAATGGGATTTAACAACATTAATAGAATCCATCCCTAGCAATCAATCAGCAAAAGAAACTTATAAAAAAACTAGAGAAGTCTATAACATCTTATTTGACATACTCGAAACTATGGCTGGAGATAATTTAAAAAAAGAAGGAAAATTAGAAGCAAAAATACCAGAAAATAATCAACCAATAACCATCCCCATTTATCCTAAGGCTGAATGGGTTGAATACAACCCTGAAATATCAATAACCAATGACGATACAAACACCGTTGAAACAATAGCAGGATGGGAAAAAGTGGAAGACCTCCCTTTAACAATAACCTTTAAATCAAAAGAAAAAGCACAAGAATTATTTGAAACAATAAAAACAACCATCTTACAATTAGAACCACTGGTATCCTCATTTTCAACTCAAAAGACTCCCGAAATTTCAAACAAAGGCTCCCACTACAAAGACGGAAAAATAGAAGAAACAGCCATTAGAGTATTAATAGATAACGAAGGAGAGTACAATAAAAATGGAATTATAACAAAAGAAAGTAACTCCCATCGTTATGATATTGATATATTAGCTCAAAAAACATTTTTTCAAACAAGTCACTGGAAACAAATTACAACCTTTCTTAAATCATCCATTATGCTAGAAATTGGAACTGCTATTTTTTCAAAATCACAAATCAATAACTTAAACAAAAAACGTCATAAACAAAAAAATGAAGAATATAAAGAACGAAAAACAAAATGGGAAGAAAAAAAATACGAAGAAAAAATAGATGAAAGAAAAAAAGAAGCAAAACGAAAAAAAACACAAAAAGAAATACTGAAAAGATATGATGCAAAAAACAAAAAAAGAAAAATAAAATTAAAAAAAGAAATAGAAAGAAGCGCTAAAATAAAAGCAAAAAGAAGAAAAGAATCACAAAGAGCAAATCAAAAAAAATCAAAAAAACAAACTAATAAAAAAAGAGCGTAATCATGCAAGAAATTAATTTAGAAGCCTATAGTAACGAAATAACCGATTCCTATTATTATAAACGGTTACAAAAAGAGTTACGTGCAAAAAAAATTAACAATAAAACCCAAACAAACCCATTGCAAACACCCACTACAACTGCAACTGAAAAACCTTCCCCCAAACCTACCCCCAACAAAACATCATTATTAGATACAAAATATTTTCAAGACAATGTCAAATTAAGTAACAATGAACTGAACAACATAATCAATGACCCAAAAGAATCAAAACAAAATAATATTGAAGAACTAACAGAAAAATTTAAATATAATGCCCATGAAATCATGAGACATTTATCTCATAAAATTAATTTTTCCGAACGAAAAGAAGAATTGATCGAAATGTATAAATACAATCTTCAACAATCTCGATCTCACAATATCTTTACATCTCGATTTGCAAAATTTAAAGTAGGTATCGTAGGACAAATATTAAGTGCAATAGGAATCCCTATTGAAACATTAAAAAAATTAAAAAAAACATCCATAAACGATCTATTTGAACAAAACCACACTGATATGCAAGAAAACATCTATCATGCTGAACTAACCGAAATATTACATGGAAAAACAAAAAAGAATCAAAAAAAAATAGATTTATTTGTTTCCTTACAAAATCACCTTATAACTCAAATGAATAATATTGGACGTCTTGGATTCTGGTCTAAACAAAAACTATATGAAGAAAAAATTAGCCAATGCGAAAAAATTCAAGAAGAATTCACAGCAGAAAAAAATCATCTTGAATATCTACTACATTACCTAGAGCAAAGGAAAACATCATGACCAATCAACCAAACCAAACTTACAATATCTTACTAGAATCTGAACTAGAAAATAATCAACTAACCATCGAAGATATCAAAAATGATATCAAACGATGTAAACGAATGATCAATCGAGCTAAGTATAAAACCATATTATATAAACGAAAATTACATTTAATAAACCACATACCTGACAACGAAACTTCATTAATAAAAAAAGGCTTATCTCTATTTAACATAACAAAAAAATATAGTAAAACGATATAATCATGGATATTTCAAAAATTAATCCCCAACATAATATACAAGCAACAGACTCCATCGAAGATGAGCTAAAAATTAATATCGAAGAAGATGAACTATCAGAAGAACTAGAATCAAAAAAAAATAAACATGATATCAACAAAACAAAAACAAAGAAAAAACGACGATTCGTACAATCTCGCTCCGTAACAGCCTTTTACGAAAATCACGACCCAACAACCATGTTACGTAAATCAAGTGACAAAGCAGAACATAAACATCTAGAACAATTAAAAGAAAAAATAAAACAAGGCTTTAACAAGGAATTAAGTACCTTTATAACAGAATCCAAACAACCAAAAGCAGCAACCCTATTACAAAAAAACACAACGGCCCCCTCAACTATAAACGATCCCTTAATACACGATTCTGAAGATGCATTACTAACCAATGCCATAGCAAAAAAAGAAAAAAACAAAGAAACCACCAAACAAACCATGATTCTAAAACAACCTGACTTACACACCCCATTAAAAAATTATATTGCTCTATTTGGAGAAACCCAATTAAAAGAAAACCCCGAGAAAAAAGAAAAACTCAGAGATATCAAACAATCATTACAAAAAAAAGGAGTATCCCAAAGACAGTTATCAGGCATTGAAAAAGGTGTTCAAAACATAATTCAAAAAGATCTAAAACGACTACTAAAACATAAATTTACAGACTTAGCATTTTCATTTGAAAAAAAACCAACAAGTGAACTATTAAATAACTTTGCAAAATATTATTCTGTCATCGATTTTGCAAAACAAGCACATATCTTTGATGCCAACCCCCAAGAGTTAAACAAATTAAAAGAAAATGTAAAAAGAGATATTTCCAATTTTATGACAAGTGAAATTGACCGATCCATTGTTGAAACAAAACTAAAATCAGACAATCCTAAAGAGTTATTAAAAGCCTTCGACCAATTCAACAACTTAACAGATTTTATTAAATTCGATACAACAGACTACTTAAAAAAATTTAATAAAAAATTAGAAAATGAAGGACTAACTCAATTTATATCCCCTGATATACTAGGACCTATCGATACCCAAGAACACAATCAATCAAATCAACAAAATAAAGACGAATCCTCAGCAGAAACCCAAGAAGATAACGAAACATTAGAAGAAAATTTATTAAACTTAGAAATCAAATCACATCTTTCACATAAATTAATAGATTCATTTAAAAACAAATTAGAATTACTAAAACTAAAACAAACCTGCAAAAAAAATAATATCGACATTACAACAATTCAAAAACAAGCTCATGCCATTGCTACATTAAGAGCCAAAATGGAATGTAGAAGTTTATTCGAATTTCGAGCAACACTCCCATCACTCAACAGCCCTTTATATAAAGAATTTCAAAAAAAATTAAAACCAATTTTAAAAACATTAAAAAAATTAGGACACCCATTCACAAGTCATGACCTTCGATTAATACGAGATCAGTCAAACAAAGCTATATTTAGTATCATTAAAGAAGACTATATCAAAACAACAGTATTTCTAGAAAGCAATCCAAACAATACAACCCTATTAAGCCAAAAAAAGAATTTTTTAAATATTTTAAACCGTATTAAAACCGAAACCCCTATTAGCGAAAACATGTCTCCAAAAATGCTAGAAGACTTACAATTCCTAACCGATGTAAACATTAACGAAGCTGCTTAAATAATCCCAAAAAATTAACATGCAATTTCTAAGATATAATTATCGTATATGTTTATAGAAAGAAAAAAAGTGGCAACACAATATAGAAAAAAAGTTAGGGGAAATCATGTTAGATTTATACATACAAAATAAAAACGCCATCATTGGTCTTGAATCAGCACTACGAATTGCAATATCAAACGCTAATAATTTTAATACACCTGGATATAAATACACGTTTTCATCCTTTACAACCATCTACACAGAAGCCATTTCATCAGGTAGCGCCACAACAAACCCCGTTGAAACAGGAAGTGGCATGACATTAGGATCAACATCAACCGATTTTTCTCAAGGAAACATATCTATTGGAACCGATTTAGATGTTGCTATTGCAGGAGAAGGATTTTTTATTACATCATCATCAAGTTCAGAGTTTGATAACAGTTCTACACAACTCTATACTCGATCAGGAAGTTTTCAAATTGACTCTTCAAACACCTATTTAGTAGATGACTTTGGCAGAAAAGTCTTTGGCTACCCAGTTGATAATAATGGCAATATAACATCCACAAGCATAGAACCTATTCAAACAAAAAGTCATACCAATGTCGGATTTCAAGATGGAGGAATCTTAATAGGAGACCCAACAACAGACTCCCCAACCCCATTATACAAATTAGCACTAACATCCTTTCAAAACAAAGAAGGACTAATTACTACAACAGGGGGGGCCTACAAAAAATCCATTGCATCAGGTGAACAATTTGCAGAAGGAACAGCAGGCGATCCATTATCAGCCACATCTCAAACTGTCTATGGCGATATCCTATCCAATTCATTAGAATCATCAAATGTAGATATAGCCAAAGTAGCACTTGATATGAATTTACTAAACAGAGGATTTGCAGCTGTACAAGCTGTCATTGATGACGTGACTAAAATTTTATCTGAAATCATTAAAAAATTAGGTAGCTAATACCACCTCATACAAAACCTCATATTACGCCTCTTCTAAAAAGTAAGCACAAAAAAGGGGCGCTCAGTAGTTATATGAAAAAGATCACAGTTTACAACAGAAAACAGTGCAAACATATGATTATAGTGTTAATAGTTTGAGGAAAACATGAATCTTAATGAACGCCCCCATAAAATTATTCCCTGGAAAAGACTGGATTAAACATTTTCAAAGAAGGTAAAATAGTAACTAATGATTCAAAAAAAACATATTTATTTTATCTTATGCACAGCATCTATCATACTAAGTATTACTGCATTAATTTTAAATATCAAAACCGTTCCGTTAATTAAAAAGCAACACCTAATTACAAAACAAATTCAAATTTTAAAAGAAAAAAATCAACACCTTCATTATAAAATTCAAAAAGAATCAACATTCGAAAACATCGAAAAAAAAGCACAAACATTAAATATGATATATCTCCCTTCAAAGAAAATAAAACATATTTATTTATCCCAAAAAACACCAGCTGATGAAAAATAGACATAAACTATTTTTTTTAGGAGTCCTCCTTATCATAATTGCAATCATCATTCGATTAGGTTATTTACAACTTTATAAAAATGAATTTTTCAAAACTAAATCCAATAACCAACTAAAACGTATTATTAATCTTTTTCCTAATAGAGGATCCATTTTTGATAGAAACCTAAAACCACTAGCCTTAACTGAACCATCCTATCAAATCTATGCAATTCCAAATGATATCGAAAACAAATGGGTTTTAGCTAAAAAAATTGCCCCACTATTAAACAAAAACCGAAAAGAACTATCCGACAAACTATATGCATCAAAAACCCCCTTTTTATGGTTAAAAAGACACGTATCAGAATCAACCATGCAACAATTAAAAACCTTAAATTTAAGAGGGCTCGGGTTTATTAAAACAGAAAAACGTGTGTATCCAAACAATCAATTAGCCAGCCATATAATGGGATTTGTAGGCATTGATAACCAAGGATTATCAGGATTAGAATATCGCTATGACAAACAATTAAAAGGATCCAGCGGAAAAATAATTTTAGATGGAGATCCCAGAGGAACACAATTAGTATCTGGAAAAAAAATTAAAATACCTCCCAATGATGGGCAATCCATCATTACAACCATTGATACCCCCATCCAATTTATAGCTGAAAAATTTCTAGCTAAAGCTGTGACAAAACATGAAGCTGAAGCCGGTCAAGTTATTATCATGGATCCAAAAACTGGCGATATTCTAGCTATGGCAGTAGTCCCCACATTTAATCCCAATGAATGGCAAACTAGCAAAACAAGCGACCGACGTATAAGACCCATCACCGATGTTTTTGAACCAGGATCTATCTTTAAAATCATTACCTTAGCCAGTGTCCTAGAAGAAGATATTGTCTCATCTAAAACAACCATTCATGTCCCTGAAACCTACAAACTCTTTAACAAAACCATCAAAGAAGCCCATGCAAGAAAAGAAAATGAATCTAGCAATAAAACTGTCTCAGAAATTATCGAGCAATCTCTTAACGTAGGGACAACCTTACTTGCTTTAAAACTTGGAAAAGAACGATTATATAAATATATTCAAGAATTTGGATTTGGCAAAAAAACATTTATCCAATTACCAGGTGAAACTAAAGGTCTGTTAAAAGCTCCTCCAAAATGGTCAGGGGTTGATATCGGAACCATATCATTTGGACAAGGAATAGCCACTACCGGATTACAATTAACAACCGCCATGAGCATCATTGCCAACGATGGTGTTTACATAAAACCACGAATCATTAAATATTTACAAAGCAAAGATCAAACAACGTTAAAAGGAATCCCTATTGAAAAAAAAGAACGTATTATTAGTGAACAAACTGCCTATGAAGTCAAAAAAACATTATTTAATGTTGTTGAAAGAGGAACGGCCAAAAATATAAAACTAAAAGGATATACAATGGCAGGAAAAACAGGAACTGCCCAAAAAGCAAAAACAAATGGATTAGGATACGAAAAAGGAAAATACATAGCTTCCTTTCTAGGATTCTTTCCTGTAGAAGACCCCCAAATTGTGATGTTAGTATCAATTGATTCTCCCAAAAAAGGATATTATGGATCTACTGTAGCCGGACCCGTTTTTAAAGAATGTGCTAAATTTATTATCGATTACTATAATATTCCGCCAAACACATTAAGTAACGACTTAAAACAAGGTATTTCAAAAGTTAATTCCCATTAATGACACTATCACGATATTGCGTAATAGCAGATTCCCAACCATAAACCAAGGCATCACAAATAACAGCATGCCCAATAGAAACTTCTGCAATTGGAAAAACCTTCTGAAGAAAAAATGCAGTATTTTCTAAATTAAGATCATGCCCTGCATGAATCAAGATAGATGTATCACGAAGTTTCTTAGCAAGCGCTACATACGGTTGAACCGCTTTTTCAGAATCAAAAGCATAATCATGAGCATAAGGACCTGTATATAATTCAACACAATCAGCTTTCGTTTCAACCAAAGCATCCATATCCGAAAAGTAAGAATCAATAAATAACGAAGTACGAACCCCCACCGATTGAGTCTTATGAATAGCAGTTTGCAAAAAGGAAAGATTTTCCTTAACATCCCATCCAAAAGATGACGTCAATGCTTCAGGAGGATCCGGAACAAACGTTACCTGATCCGGTTTTATATCACAAACAAGATCTAAAAAATCATCAGTAGGATACCCTTCCACATTCAATTCTTTACCAGAAAAACACGCTAACAAAGTTTTTAAATCACCAACATCATCATACCGAATATGACGCCCATCAGGTCTAGGGTGAACCGTAATCCCATCTGCTCCAAAATCCAAGGCCTGTTGAGAAAAATCTAAGACATTAGGGAAATCCCCTTCACGAGAATTACGCAATAAAGCAATCTTATTAACATTAACACTAAACTTAGTCATCAATTAAACAGCGATAGGAAACTTAATAAAAGGCTGATACTCATAATTTAAAAGTTGAATATCATCAAAAGTAATATCAAAAAAGGGTTTTTTAGCAATAGTTACAGTAGGCAACCTGCCAGGCTCTCGTTGAAGTTGTTCACGAACCCCTTCAATATGATTTTGGTAAATATGAGCATCCCCAAACGTATGAACAAAATAACGAGGAATTAATGAACATTCTTGAGCAACCATCATCAACAACAATGAATAACTAGCAATATTAAATGGAACTCCTAAAGCAAAATCAGCTGACCGCTGATATAACTGACAATCTAAATATCCATTCGATACATAAAACTGAAAAAAAGTATGACAAGGAGGCAATGCCATAGCATCAATATCAGCTACATTCCATGCACTAACAATATGTCGACGCGAATCTGGATTCGTTTTAATACTAGCCATTACTTGCTTTAACTGATCAATCCCAGTGACACAACACTGCCCATTCTCATCAACATCATACTGCTTCCAATGACGCCACTGATATCCATAAATAGGACCTAACTCTCCCGCCTCATCTGCCCAAGCATCCCAAATAGGGGTATGTTGTGTAAGGTCATCATTAATATTAGTAGCCCCTTTAATAAACCATAATAATTCATGAACAACAGCATTAAATAACACTTTTTTAGTTGTTACTAAAGGAAACCCATCCCGCAAATCATATCGCGTTTGAGCTCCAAAAATAGAAAGAGTCCCAGTCCCAGTCCGATCTGTTTTAATTTCTCCTTCATCTAAAATTGTTTTTAAAAGAGTTAAATATTGTTTCATATAACCAAGAGTAACAAAAAGCAGAAAAGATGTTAAGAAAACTCAACCATATTTATACCTCCCCCCCAACATTAAAGCCTATAAATAACAACAACACCCTTTACCACTCACAACTAGAAACAAAATACAAAAATTTAATACAAATACACCAAAAAAATAATAAATTTTTAAAAAAAGCTATGTTCCCAATACATTAATCATGATATACTGCCTACACTTCAAAATTATAAAAATTATCAGTTAATTAAGGAGACACAATGAGTTCAGACACCGTTAAAAAATTTGCTTCTATCAAAGTTGTAGGAATAGGCGGTGGCGGAGGAAATGCTGTTAACCGAATGGTTGCAGAAAGTGTCCAAGGCGTTGAATTTATTGCAGCAAATACAGACTTACAAGCTATCGGCGTATCATTAGCTGATAACAAAATTCAATTAGGGGCCAAACTAACCAAAGGACTTGGTGGAGGTGCTATCCCATCCATCGGAGAACAATCCGCTAAAGAAAGTATCGAAGATTTAGAATCCTCACTTGAGGGGGCTGACATGGTATTTGTGACAGCTGGAATGGGAGGAGGAACAGGAACCGGAGCGTCCCCAATTGTTGCCCGATTAGCAAAAGATTTAGGAGCGTTAACCATAGCCGTTGTAACAAAACCATTTCGTTTCGAAGGTCCCGTTCGAACAAGACAAGCTGAAGAAGGTATTGAAAATCTAAAACAACACGTTGATGCCTTAATTACAATTCCTAATGACAAGTTGCTAGATGTTATTGAAAAAATGACAAGTATGGTAGATGCCTTTAAAATTGCTGACGATGTACTACGACAAGGAGTACAAGGCATTGCAGATTTAATTACAGTACCTGGTTTAATCAACTTGGATTTTGCTGATGTTAAAACCATTATGAAAGATTCTGGATCTGCTATGATGGGAATTGGAAATGCAAGTGGAGAAGGTAGAGCAATAGAAGCGGCAACTCAAGCAGTTAGTTCCCCATTATTAGAACAAACCATTAATGGAGCAACCGGTGTACTATTAAATATTACAGGTGGAGAAAGTCTAACCTTACAAGAAGTACATCAAGCAGCTGATGTTATTTATAATACAGTAGACCCAAATGCCAATATCGTATTTGGATCCGTTGTAAATGATTCATTAACAGATGAAATTGCTATTACAGTCATCGCAACAGGCTTTGATACAAATCCGTCCTTATCATCCATTCGAACATCCATGTCTGAAACGATAGAAAAACCCTCCGTTACCGAACAAGCATCAACCTATGATAATGTTGAAACAACAACATCCCAACAAAGCTATAATACTCAACCAACATACGAAAAAACCGAACCTTCTATACCACAACAAAATACATTTTCACAAACTCAACAACATGAAACACCTCAACAAAGTTATGAGTCAACAGAACAACCATTAAATCCCACAGATAATCAAAGCAACCCCCTATCTCAAAATGAAGAAGATTTAATTACTCAAGCACCTAAAAAAGAAACTAGTGAATTTGATTTAGATGTCCCTGCATTCTTAAGAGATATTAATTAATTCACATTACGTTAACATAAAAAAATTATGCCAACCTGGTTTATTACAGGAACTGATACCGAAGTAGGAAAAACCATATTTACAGGCCTTTTTGCTAACTTACTAAACAAAAAGAATATAACAGTAACAACACAAAAATGGGTTCAAACAGGAAATCAAGATCACCCATTAGATATAACTATCCATGATCAATTAATCGAATCAGCTCAAACAAACAACGATACCATTCAACAATGTAGAATGCCTTATTCATTTAAACTCCCAGCATCCGCTCATTTAGCAGCAATAGAAGAAAATAAAATCATCGATCAAAATAAAATCATTCAATCCCTACGCTATTTAGAAAAAAATTTTGACACTATCTTAATAGAAGGACTAGGAGGTATTTATGTACCCTTAACCAAAACACTCACAACTCTAGATGTCTTAGAACAACTAAAAATTCATACCATCATTATAATCCCTAACCAAATAGGCGCTATTAATCACGCATTATTAACCATCGAAGCAATTGCAAACAGACAAATCCCTATTAGCGGATTTATAATAAATAACATGAATACCAAAACACCTGAACAAGTAAAACAAGATAACCCCACAATTATTCAATCATTATCTGGCATTACTTGCATCGGCTCTATCAACAACATGAAACAACTAGAATTATCACAACAGTTTATAAAGCAAGAACTATCATAATGAATTAAAAATGTCTCATAAAAAAGCAACCTTATTTTTTAACCCTGAAGCTGGATATGGAAGAAAAAAAAATGTTTTTCAAAAAAATCCACCTCACAAAAAACATTATGAAACACTCTTAAAAACCATTCAAGAAACCTTTAGTCAAAATAATTATGAGTTAACCACAATCATTATTCACAAATCAATCGATACCACAAAAATAACATCAACCTTATCACCAAAAGAAACCGATCTTGTTATTGCTGCAGGGGGAGATGGTACCATCAATAAAATAATCAATGGACTTATGATCTCAAAAATACCATTAGGTATTATCCCCATAGGAAGTGTTAATATATTAGCCTTAGATCTTAAGATTTCAAACGATATCAAAACAGCATGTAACCAAATTATTAACGGATCCCCAAAAAAAATTGATATTGGCCAAGCAAACACCCATTATTTTAGCTCAATGGCAGGCATTGGGTTTGATGCAAAAGTAATCAAACATACCCCCCTTCAACTTAAGAAAAAACATGGTTTACTAAGCTTTGCATATATCGCATTTAAAATATTATCAACCTACAAATATCGGCCCATTCGTTTATCCATCAACAATGAACTAGCCATACAAACCGCCTATTTCATTATTATTAATAACTCAAAATATTATGGAGGTAAATTCATTGTTTCACCACAATCCTCACTTACAGACGGAAAACTAGATATAACACTACTTAAAAAAGGAAATTTTATTGCCTTATTTAAGTTTTTTAAACATCTAATCAATGGAACCCTTGATCAATGTAAAGAAGTAGAACTCATACAAACATCCCAGCTAAGTTTAAAAGAAAATGAAAAACACCATACTCATGTTGATGCTGAATATATTGGCAAACATCACGTCACAATCAACATTGTCCCACTAGGATTAACCATTATTTATTAATCATTGATGACGATTCGATAAAACCTCATCCACATCAGCTAAACTAACCCCTTTATCCCTCAAACTAACTAATAAATGATAGATCAAATCAGCCGCTTCTTGTTTTAATTCATCAGAATCATTATTTTTCGCAGCAATAATTACTTCACTAGCTTCTTCCCCAACCTTTTTTAAAATACGATCCGTTCCATCAGAGAATAACTTACTAGTATAAGAACCTTCTTGTGGTGACTCATACCGTTGTTTAATCAACGCTTCTAACGTTTCTATAAATAATGCCATAAAAGCAGTTTACCCTAAAACATCATCTTTAGGCTAGATCAAACCTAAGCAATCCAAACACGTCCTCGTCCAATTAAATTTTCTAATTGAACACGATATAAATCATCTTCTACCACCCAAAACTTTTGATGCGTCGCAATCGTTTTATCAGCAAATTTTAAATATACAGGAAACGTACCTTTAAACTCTCCATTTAATTTTTTAATTTTTGTTAACAACTCCATCTTTAATCCATCAACATCAATATAAAAACTTTTTGCTCCATCCAATTTTTCATGTAACGTTAAATCCATACATGAAACCGACATCTCATCAGCATTTACACGTAACCTCCCCTTTACTGTCACTACATGATCATCTTGAAATTGAGCCACTTTTTCTTCAAAACTATCATCATGAAAAATCAATACCGTCAATATCCCTGTTAAATCTTCTAAATCCCCTACCATCATCTCTTTTTTACTACGAGTAATAATACGTTTACACCCTGATAAAATCCCTGTTACAGATACAATTTTATTCGTATCTTCTGCTTGAAATGATGTAATAGGAGTCTTTATAGCCATCAAACGATCTTTAATTAAATCTAAAGGATGTCCTGAAATATATAAACCCAACATTTCTTTTTCAAACTTCAATTTTTCTGCCGGACTAAAAACCCGATAATCTTCCAAACTCAATTCATCAATACTAAAACCACTACCAACTTGATTATCAGAAAACAACGATACCTGTCCATTACTACGCTCTCGAATCGTAATCTGCGCTTTTTCCATAACCGTTTCAAAAATAGCTAATAAATAAGACCGTTCTCCAAAAGAATCCATAGCCCCACTTTTTATCAAACTTTCCATAACACGTTTATTACACTGCTTTAAATCAACCTTCAAACAAAAATCAGACAAATCTTTAAACGGAGCATGTTCAATAATGCTTTCAATAGCCCCATCACCAACATTTTTAATAGCACCTAACCCAAACCGAATCCCTTTAGCCACATCTCCTGATTCTGTAGTTACAGACACAACAGTAAAAAAATGTTTTGACTCATTAACATCAGGCGGTAAAACCTCTACCTCTAAATCACTACATTCTTGCATATAAAGAGCTGTTTTATCACTATTACTAACCACACTTGATAGTAAACTAGCCATATATTCAACCGTATAATTTGCCTTTAAAAACGCCGTTTGAAACGAAATCATAGCATACGCCGCACTATGAGATTTATTAAATCCATACTCAGCAAACTTATAACATAAATCAAAAACATCATTCGCTTTATTAACTGGAACATTTCGTTCTTTAGCACCATCAATAAACTCAACTCGAAGTTTATCCATAACATCTTTTTTCTTTTTTCCCATAGCACGTCGTAACATATCCGCTTGTCCTAATGAAAAACCAGCAATAGTAGACGCTATTTGCATGACTTGCTCTTGATAAACAATCATCCCATACGTCTCTTTTAAAATAGGCTCTAATTCTGGTAACGGATATTGAACCTCCGTTTGCCCCAATTTATTGGAAATAAAATCATTTACCATCCCTGATCCTAACGGCCCTGGACGATATAACGCTAACAAAGCAATAAGATCTTCAAAAACCCCAGGCTTCATATCCTTCATTAACTGACGCATCCCCTTACTTTCACATTGAAAAACACCAACCCCCTTCCCTTGTAACAAAATGTCATACGATGCTTGATCCTCATATGAAATCAAATCAATATCAAATTTAGGATCATAAGATGCTTTAATCAAGGATACCGTATCATCAATAACCGTTAAGTTACGTAAGCCTAAAATATCCAGTTTTAATAGCCCAATACTTTCAATATCTGCCATAGCATATTGGGTTGCAACCTGCCCATCATTTTGAGTAAGAGGAACAACCGTATCTAAAGGATCTCGTGAAATAACAACACCAGCCGCATGTGTCGATGTATGACGTGTAATCCCCTCTAATTTAATCGCAAAATCAATTAATTCATGAAATTGATCTGATGACTCATATAAATCCTTTAATTCCGATACTTGCTCTAAAGCATCAGGAATAGACATATACGTTCCCGGAGTAGATGGAATCAATTTGGCAATACGATCCACATCGGCTAAAGGAACATCCAACACACGCCCCACATCTCTAACAACAGCCCTTGCCTGCATGGTTCCAAAAGTAATAATCTGCGAAACATAAGCCTGTCCATATGTTTGCAAAATATAATCAATTACTTCACCACGACGCTTAATACAAAAATCAATATCAATATCAGGCATCGAAACCCGTTCAGGATTTAAAAATCGTTCAAACAGCAATTTGTATCGTATAGGATCACACTTTGTAATCCCTAACGCATAACTAACAATTGAACCAGCTGCAGAACCTCGTCCAGGACCAACCGGAATACCTTCCTGATAACAAAAGTCTAAAAAATCATAGATAATTAAAAAATAATTAGGATATTTCATTTTAGAAATAATGGATAATTCAAACTTTACACGTTCAATAATTTCTGGAGTTCGTTCATCATAACAACGATCAATTCCCTCCCAAACCAACGATTCAAGATACTCTTCTGAAGATTGATTATTAGGACATTTAAAATGAGGCAATAAAACTTGTTCCATTTCAATCTCAACTTGACATTGATCTGCAATTACCAATGTATTTTCTAACCATTCTGGATAATCAGAAAACAATGCAGCCATATCTTGAGGAGAT
>MDSY01042071.1_pt1 | contig 35692 bp, 35 predicted proteins | sample 811131 | NCBI WGS metagenome assembly MDSY01 (sample SAMN05326643, study PRJNA326480) | marine metagenome | isolation source: seawater | place: Atlantic Ocean: South West | collected 2010
TTAAGAGGTTCACCACAACCCTCTGCATGCTGACACTTGACCAATGCTACCGCTGTCAAATCCAATGTCGACCCCAAAGAACGTTTTTTACAAAGTTAGAACTAATAACGTGCAAATTCAAAAAGGGTTCACAAAGTGCGTTAAAAAGAAGGTGTTATTGTAGTACGGTATTTTTTCGGCCGATCTGAATAGGTCCCACGGGCCTTGATAATTGATTTTGGGTAATCTGTTATAATGGCATCAATACCGAGATCCATCATTTTGTGCGCATCAACAGAAGTATTAACTGTCCATGCGTATGCTGATACACCTTTGTCACGAAGCTGTCTTAGCTTTCTTTTATTTAGGGTTTTGTGATACATTCCAAGTGCAAAGGGTTTGAAAGATAGTTCCTTAAGGTATGCATTTGCGGACTTCGACGGCAAATAGGTGAGGTAGGCAAGTCTGAGTTCTGGTGCTTTTTTATGCAGAGCTTCAATGATATTTTTGTCAAAGCTCATGTAGACTACATTTGGAAACTTATAAGTGGCAACCTCATTAAGAATTAAATCAACAAATTCATTTGGATGGGGTTGTGAAATCCCATATTCTGCAACTTCTGATTTAATTTCAAACAATATGAGCTTCCCGCGAATGCTTGATTTTAGTTTTGCAACTGCGTCTTTTAATAAGGGTTTTCGCGTAACTAGCTTTTGCTGGTCTGGAAATCCCGTATGGATTTTTGATCCGCAATCAAAGGCTTCTATTTCAGCCTGTGTCATTTTGTAGATATTGTAAAGTTTTTCGCTTTCAATGGTTTTTCCATCTTGGTCTAGGCAAAAGTCTTTATGAAAATAAGGTTCATGCGAGATGACTAGTTTTCCATCTCTATTGACAACAACATCCCATTCTATTCCGTCCGCACCGTCTTCAATAGCTTTTTTAAATCCTACTACAGAATTTTCAGGCATTATTCCACGACAACCTCTATGTCCGATGACTCTGACTGTATTTTGAGAATGGGATAGTGCACAATGGAGAAGCATAATAATAAATGGAAGATGTTTCATAAATAAAATTATCGGGCATAAAAAAAGGCTTCATTCGAAGCCTTTTCAATTGTTTGTATTAAAGTCTTCCGAGCATTCCTTTTTTTAGTTTTGCACTAGCTGGTTTATCCCCAAGCCATATTGCGTACAGCGCTTTCTTAAACTCAAGACCTTCAACGATTCCTTTGTACTTCCCGTTAATGGTAACAGCAACGCCTTTTCCAGGGACATAAATCATTAAGATTTCATCTTTTACGTTGAATGGATCAGAAAAGAAGCCTTTGAATTTTGCGATTTTAGCTGCTGATGCTTTTCCTGTCGAGGCATTAGCAAAACCATCCTTTACAGACTCGTTAAATTTGTCCCTAGTTACTTTACTTGATGTAATGACAATTTTAATTGCAGAACTCGCATCCGCTGCCATTACTTTGTTGGCATCCATGGTCGTTTTATCAAGATAAAGTCCCGCAACATATAAATCAAGCGTATACTTCTCCCTGAGTCCACATCCATTGAAGTAAAGAGCTGTGCCTTTGATGTCTAATTTAGGAGGAAAAGTCACTCCTGAAATTGTTCTGTTTTGAGCGATAGAACCTTGTGCCATAAAAAGCACCAAAACGCTAGATAAAATAAATTTCATAAGATTATATTTTTTTTAATTCTGAAAACAATTTTGTTTTCAATACGGTTTGCAATTATCATGCTAAAATAAAGATTCAGTCTGTGAATTCCTTAATTGATTTGTTATATTTATCTTAAAATACTAGAACATTATGAAACTTTTAGCCATTCTATTACTCTCAATTGCAGGAATGTATCTTGGGTACAAATTACGGAAATCAAGTAAGGACAGTCAAAACGAACGTTTTGCCATCTATGGAGGCTTGACTTTTTTAATTGCTCTGACCGGTGGTATTTTGGCGACCTCTTTATTTTTGTTAAAAGGAGAATCTTGGACAATTGAAAACAAAATGACATTTCGACTTATTTTTACTTGTGTTGTTGGTTTTATGTTTGTTTTATTAGGAGTTAGGCTTGCAGGAAAAGCCAAGAGTGAGGGAAACAAACTAGCTCAAATTGCGGGTATAACGTGGGTTTTTGTCGCTTCTTTTGTGAGCGGATTGATGGTTACCAAAACAATGAAAATGAACGAGGGTTGGACTTCAGAAAGACAAGCTCAAGTAATGAGTGCTTGTGAAGGAATGGCTGACCAAGGTAATAGCTTTAATTGTCCGTGTTATGTTAGAGAGGTTATGAATGCATTTAAAAACCCTGATGACTACAACAAAGCCATGGAGAATGAAAGTAGTGGAAAGAAAGCTGATTTTATTGTTAAAATGGATGAAGATTGCCCATGTGGAGGAGCAAGCTTTGATGAATCTGAAGTAGAATCAATTGATCTTCCTTTCTAAGTATTAAAAAATATAAGCCCTATGAAGTCATTATTTATATCCATTACAGCTGTTTCTTTACTCGTACTTTCTTCATGTGGAAATCCTGAAGAGTCTATGAATAAGACTATGGCAGATTTTACTGAAAAATGTATCGAAGACATGTACGATTGTGACTGCTACGGTGAAAAAGTAAAAAGTCACTTTAAAACGGATGAAGCGTATATCAAATACTACGAAACAAATGGAGAAGTACCTGATGATTTGGCAGAAGCTCTTTTTGATTGTATGAAGTAAAACCCTCTAACTAATCGCTTTTAGTGCTTTGCAGCCAAATAGCGCTCAGCGTCTAGGGCAGCCATGCATCCGGTTCCCGCAGCTGTAACAGCTTGCCTGTACGTTTTGTCTGCTGCATCTCCCGCCACAAAAACACCATCTACGTTTGTGTAGCTTGTTCCCGGTTTTTCGTATTCAATGTAACCGGTTTCGTCTAGCTTTAAGAATTCCTTAAAAATATCCGTATTTGGTTTGTGACCTATTGCTACGAAAAATCCTGTGCAAGAAATTTCTAATTCTTCGTTTGTTTTGTTATCAAAGGCCTTAACACCCGTAACGAGCTGTCCGTCACCAAGAACCTCTTTCGTTTCCGTATTGTAGAGTATTTCAATGTTTTCTGTCTTACGAACACGCTCTGCCATGATTTTTGAAGCCCTGAACTCATCTCTTCTTACGAGCATGGTTACTTTCGTACAAAGCTTGGAAAGATAGTGCGCTTCTTCGCAGGCTGAATCTCCAGCCCCAACGATCACTGTTTCTTGTCCTCTATAAAAGAATCCATCACAGACCGCACAAGCTGAAACACCACCACCTAGCTTAAGGTATTTTTGTTCACTTTCAATGCCCAGGTATTTAGCTGAAGCCCCTGTAGATATAATTACCGTATCCGCATGAATTTCTGTACCGTCATCAGCCCAACATTTATGGATCTCTCCTGTAAAATCTACTTTATTTATGAATCCTGGCCGCACATCTGTTTCAAATCTTTGGGCTTGGTCTTTAAGCTCAATCATCATTTCTGGACCAGTTACTCCATCTCTATATCCCGGGAAGTTTTCCACCTCGTTTGTTGTCGTTAGCTGACCACCTGGTTGTAAGCCTTCATAGAGTACGGGTTTCATATCTGCTCTTGCAGCGTATATTGCAGCAGTATAACCTGCAGGTCCTGAACCTATGATTAAGCATTGAATTCGTTCTATCGCACTCATAAATAAAATTTTTACAAAAATAATTGAAAGTCTATAATGACCTAATGAAATCGCAAAAAGCTTCGCGTTATTTTCTAAGCTTGAATTTTGCGATTCTTCCTTCCGTTGCTGAAGCGTAAAGCTTGTTTTTTAGTACAGTAAGACTATAAAACTTACCTGAAGTCAGTGGGCTCCAGTTTAATCCATTGTCCAAAGAGTAGTCAATTCCTGTTGTTCCACAAGCATAATAAACTCCTTTATATTCAATAACACATGAACGGTAACCTCTTGGTTTGGTGGTTGGAGCTTTCCAAGTCTTACCTCCGTCGTCTGTAATAAAGCAGTTTTTTGCGTCATCTTCAGGCCTTTTATAATTCCCTCCTACAACGACACCATCTAATTTATTTTTCATTGCTACTGAGTATGCTCCTGAGCTTGCCTTAGATTCAAACGGAAGTAAAGCTGTAAACCATGTCTTTCCTAAATCTTCAGTTTTGATGAATCTGGAATTCTTTCCTCCTGTAACAATAACAAACATTTCGTCTTTGTAAATGATACTCGTGCCACTAGCAGAAAAGCCATATTCCCCTTCCAAAGCCACCAATGGTGTTTTTACGGGCGTCCATCTGATACCACCTGAGGTTGTTGTATATATGGGAAAAACTCCATCAATAGGATCACCATAGAGCATTCCTTTCATAGCGTACAATGCCATTCCGTCATAAAAGACATCTTTAAAGTCTGCACGCATACGCATGGCAACTCCATTTAAGATATAAGTAAGCTGGCTTGCATTACTACTTTGCATAGCGATTACCTTTTGACCGTTTACATCGATATCTCTTAGCTCATGCAGAGGAGAATTGAGATTGAGGCACCTAGATTTGTTTGTCTTGATGTTATGTTCATAAACTAATCCTGTATTTGCACTCAGATAGATACTGTTTTTAAACCCAGTAATTCCTCTTGAGTGGGTTCTTGAATCTGCATAATGGTGAAATTGAGCAAATGATGCTGTGCACAGCAGGCTAAATATTGCGAAAACGAGCGTTGAAATGCTTTTTGTGTTCATTTTTGATTGAATTGAGGTCATTGGGTACTGATTTTTTCCATCTTTTGTGAGACCATATCCACTGGCTTGGTTCATTTAAAATATCTTTCTCTAGGAAATGTACATATTTCTCAGTGATTTCTCCATAAGGCAAAGATAGAGGTTCTGAGCAAAGAAGTTTAAATTCAAGCTCATAATAACCACGTTTAACCTTATGAACAGTATAATAGATCACTGGAAGATTGTAAGAGTTTGCAATCATCTCTGTTCCAAAAGTAAAGGCTGTTGGTTGGTTTAAAAAATGCGTCCAGAAGCTCTTTTTTACGCTTCCAGGTGATTGATCTCCTAACACAAGTAAGGCAAATGGATTGTTTTCAGACTTTTCTATTTCTTTTTTGTAAGTGCTTGAGTCTGTTATAATCATTCCGTGTCGCGCACGACTTTTATTAATTTCCTCACCAAGAGATGCTTGTGTCAAGGGCATACCAATGCCAATTGCCTTGTGTTTTATTGCCGCGTTTTGATACGTGATCCACCATTCCCAATTGTTGATGTGTCCTGCGCAAAGTATAATGCTTTTCCCTTCTTCGTAATACCCATTGACGAGTTCTGGGTTGCGAATTTTATAGCGTTTTTCCAAAGAGTATTTGGAGATACTCAGGTTTTTAATTCCTTCGACTACGATATCTGCAAAATGCTTGTAGAAGTCCTTTATAATTTGTCTTTGGGCTTCTTTATCTAGTTCGGGAAAGCTTGCGATTATGTTCTGTCTGACCACCTCTTTTCGGTATCCGAAAATTCGATACAAAAGAAAGTAAATCAAGTAGGCAATCCTATATAATAAACCGAGGGGAAGCCAAGAAAGCGGAAGCAGGAAAATAAAGAAGAGTAATTTGCCCATTATTTCTTGTATTTATTTTTCCAAAGGCGTTGCTGGTTTTTCTCAATTTCTTGTTCTTTAGAACTTGATCCTGCATTGAAAAAAGAAGTGCCTACTATTTCTTCAGGTAGAAATTCTTGAGCTATAAAGTTACCTTCAAAATCGTGGCTATACTTGTATTTCTCCCCGTAACCGAGCTCTTTCATCAATGCGCTTGAGGCATTTCTCATGGCAATAGGAACGTTGAGGCTTCCAGTTTTTTGTACAAACTGCTGTGCATTATTGATGGCCATATACGCTCCATTTCCTTTTGGGCTATCTGAAAGATAAATTGTGCATTGTGCCAATATTATTCTTGACTCAGGCCACCCAATTTTTTCCACTGCTTGGAAGGTCGTGTTTGCCATTAGTAAAGCGTTGGGGTTTGCCAATCCAATATCTTCAGATGCAGATATTATTAAGCGTCTCGCGATAAATTTCGGATCTTCGCCGCCTTCAACCATCCTTGCAAGCCAATAAATTGCTGCATTTGCATCACTGCCTCGAATAGCTTTTATATAGGCCGAAATAATATCATAATGTTGGTCACCATCTTTATCGTACCTCGCTAGAGACTGTTGTGCATTTTCTTGCACCAGAGTATTTGTGATTTCTATACTTTCGTTTTGTGGTAAAGAGCTAATAATAATTTCAAATACGTTTAATATTTTTCGAGCATCTCCACCCGATATGGCCAACAGGCTTTCGTATTCTTTAAACTTTATTTTACGTTGAGAAAGAAGTTGATCTTTAAGAGTTGCTCTATCTAAAAGTTTAATTAGGTCTTTTTTCGTATGGTCCTTAAGCGTGTATACATGACATCTAGAAAGTAGTGCTGAAATCACTTCAAAGGATGGGTTTTCAGTGGTGGCACCAATTAAAGTGACAATTCCTTTTTCAACAGCCCCCAATAATGAGTCTTGTTGTGACTTGGAAAAGCGATGTATTTCATCGATGAAAAGAATGGTTCCAGATTCCTGAAACATTCCAGCGTTTTGAACCTTTGCAATTACTTCACGAACATCTTTCACTCCGGAGGAGATGGCTGATAAGGTGTGTATTGTCTTTTTAAGCTTTTGTGCAACCAAATAGGCCAAGGTTGTTTTACCAACACCAGGTGGCCCCCAAAAAATCATTGAGGGTATAATACCTGCTTCCAAAGCCCTCGTAAGAGGGGCGTTTTCTGAAAGTAAATGTTCTTGCCCTATATACTCATCCAAGCTTTTTGGGCGCATTCTTTCGGCAAGAGGGGCAAGGACGTTCATACCGCAAATTTAAGGAAAGATTGAAACCGTACGTTAAATTTGTGGCCATTTCACATATCCTGATTATTTTTACGTCTGTGTTAAATGGAAAAAAAATAGCTGTCGTACTACCTGCTTATAATGCGGCCCAAACAGTAGAGAAAACATACCTTGAAATCCCAATGGAATTGGTGGACACAGTCATTCTTGTCGATGATGCAAGCAAAGACAATACATCTGTTGTAGCTCAGGAGCTAGGTATTGAACATGTTATTCGGCACGAGTCGAATAAGGGTTATGGTGGGAATCAAAAATCATGTTACGACAAGGCACTCTCACTAGGAGCCGACATCATCATTATGCTGCATCCAGATTATCAGTATACCCCAAAGCTTATCCATTCCATTTCAGGAATTATCGCTTATGATGTTTATCCAGTAGTTTTGGGTTCTAGAATACTTGGAAAAGGCGCGCTCAAGGGAGGGATGCCTATGTATAAATATATCGCCAATAGAATGCTTACCTTGTTTCAGAATATCTTAATGGGACAAAAATTGTCAGAGTATCATACTGGCTACAGGGCTTTTTCGAAAGAAGTATTTGAAAAAATAAACATAAAGAATAATTCAGATGATTTTGTGTTTGACAATCAAATGCTCGCTCAAATTTGTTTTCAAGGGTATGAAATTGGAGAGGTTACCTGTCCTACGAAGTATTTTGAAGAAGCATCATCGATTAACTTTAGCCGCTCAACAACCTATGGTTTGGGTGTTTTAAAAACTTCTATACTTTTCCGTTTAGCGAAATGGAAGGTCTTTACTCATAAAATTTTTAAATAATATGTCAGACGATAAAAAGGTTATTTTTTCAATGGTTGGTGTTACAAAGGCAACACCGCAAGGAAAGCAAATCATAAAGAACATCCACCTTTCATTCTTTTATGGCGCCAAAATTGGTATCATAGGACTAAATGGTTCGGGTAAGTCAACAGTAATGAAAATTATTGCAGGATTAGACCAAGCTTATCAAGGAGATGTGGTCTTTTCACCAGGATATTCTGTGGGTTATTTACCCCAAGAGCCTGAATTAGATCTGGAGAAGACGGTTAAGGAGATTGTAATGGAGGGTTGTCAAGAGACCGTTGATGTCTTGAAGGAATATGAGGAGATTAACAATTCTTTTATGGATGAAGCTGTGCTCAATGATCCAGATAAAATGGAAAAGCTCATTGCTCGTCAAGGCGAGGTTTCTGATAAAATTGATGCGCTTGATGCTTGGGAGCTTGATAACAAACTCGATCGCGCTATGGATTCTTTGCGTTGTCCACCTGATGAACAGAAAATAGGCACCTTGTCCGGAGGAGAAAAGAGAAGGGTAGCTTTGTGCAGATTGCTACTCAAGAATCCAGATATTTTATTACTTGATGAGCCTACCAACCACTTGGATGCAGAATCTATTGACTGGTTAGAGCAACATTTGCAACAATATAAAGGAACAGTCATTGCTGTAACCCACGACCGTTATTTCTTAGATAATGTAGCTGGTTGGATTTTAGAATTAGATAGAGGAGAGGGGATTCCTTGGAAAGGGAACTATACTTCTTGGCTTGAGCAGAAAGGAAAGCGTTTGAAGGAAGAAGAGAAATCAGAATCTAAAAGACAGAAAGTTCTTGCTAGGGAGCTAGAGTGGGTCCGAATGAATCCAAAAGCAAGACAAGCAAAAAATAAGGCTAGAATTCAGAATTATGACAAGATGTTGTCCCAGGATACGAAGGCTAAGGAAGATACATTAGAGATTCCGATACCGAATGGTCCACGTCTGGGTAACAATGTGATAGATGCAGATGGTGTTGCTAAGTCATTTGGAGAAAAATTACTTTATGACAATCTGAATTTCAAACTACCACCTGCAGGTATTGTAGGTATTATAGGTCCAAACGGTGCGGGTAAGACTACAATTTTTAAAATGATCATGGAGGAGCTAGCGCCAGATGGAGGCCAGTTTCAGGTAGGTGACACAGTCAAGCTGGGCTATGTCGACCAAACCCATAAAGATATTCATCCCGATAAGTCCGTTTTTGATGTTGTTTCGAATGGCTTAGAGTACGTTGAAGTTGGAAATCAGAAGATTAACTCCAGAGCGTATCTTTCTAAGTTCAATTTTAATGGTTCGGACCAGAACAAAAAAGTAGGTGTGCTTTCAGGTGGTGAAAGAAATAGATTACATCTAGCGATGACCTTGAAGATTGAGGCCAATGTTTTATTGCTTGATGAGCCGACCAATGATATTGATGTCAATACTTTAAGGGCATTAGAAGAAGGGATTCAGCATTTTGCTGGTTGTGCCGTAGTCATTTCTCACGATAGGTGGTTCTTAGATCGCATATGTACGCACATCTTAGCCTTTGAAGGAGACTCAGAAGTTTATTGGTTTGAGGGGACGTATTCTGATTATGAGGAAAATCGAAAGAAAAGATTAGGTGATGCAGGTCCAAAAAGGATCAAGTATAGAAAAATCGTCTAGGGACAATTTAAATAGATTAAGGTACTGCTTTTTAAACGACAATTTAACTTGTATATTTAGAAAGTCTTACGTTTTTAATTTTATTTTTTATGGCTTTTATCGATGTTATTAAATACGAATCCAATTCCGATGAATTTGTTTGGAAACACCCTGTTGAGGATTTAAAACTAGGTACGCAACTCATAGTTAATACCTCACAAAAAGCTTTTTTTATAAAAGGTGGGCAGATTTTCGATGAATTTGATTCGGGAACCACAACTTTAAAAACTGGCAACATACCGTTGCTTAACAAACTCATTAACTTACCTTTTGGAGACGATTCTCCATTTCAAGCCGAGGTCTGGTTTGTAAATATGATGTCTTTTTTAGACAACAAATGGGGGACTCCAGCGCCAATATTGCTAGAAGACCCAAAGTACAATGTTATTGTGCCAGTTCGTGCATTTGGTCAGTTTGGCTTATCAATCGAAGATCCAAGAAAGTTTTTAGAACTTTTGGTAGGTAACATGACAGACTTTTCTGTGGACAAGGTTATGGATTACTTTGAAGGTGTTGTAATTTCTTCAATAACATCAGGGATAGGTAAAAAAATAGTTTTAGATGGACTATCTATTCTAGAGATTCAAGCAGTTGTTTCGGATGTTTCTATGTTTTGTCAAAACCTCATTCAAAAGGAGTTTGAAAAATATGGAATCAAAATCGAGAACTTTTTCATCATGTCCATCAATGTGCCTGAGGATGATCCGAGTGTGATTAAATTGAAGGAAGCAAAAGATTTAGCGGCAAAGGTTAATATTACAGGTAAGGATATTTATCAAATGGACCGAAGCTTTGATGTAATGGATAAAGCTGCTGAAAATGAGGGAACCATGGGAGGGACCATGGGTGCAGGTATGGGAATGGGTATGGGTTTCGGTATGGGTAATGTTATGGGTAATATGACAGGAAATATGAATACGGGAAATCGAAACGAAGCAGATTCACGTGGAAATACCTCACCACCGCCACCACCAAAAAATGCGCAGTATTTTGTTTTGTTAGAGAACAAACAAAATGGCCCACATAATCTTAATGCTATACGAGATATGATTAATAAGAATACGGTCAATAGACAAACCCTTGTTTGGAAAGAAGGTATGTCGGATTGGGGAAATATTATGGATCAAAATGATCTAAAAGAAATCTTTGATAAGATACCGCCTCCGCCACCATCAAATTCTTAATATCGTCAAAAATGAAAAAAATATTTATCTATTCGGGTGCACTTCTTTTAATGTTAAACTCTCTATTAGGTTTAATTTTGAGTGCATATGAGCCTTTTAATTGGGTGTTAAATGATGGCGTTATATTGGTCAATATAGCCTTGTTTAATTATGTAGCTGTATCTAATATTAAGGACGGTTTCAAGTTTTCTATGACAATGTTCTTTTTTGTATCAGGTTTGGCTGAGTTTTTATTAGGTCTGTTTATGAAAAGTTATTTTACAGACAATCTTCTTCTTATTCTTCTGTGTCTGATCTTAATAATACAAGTTGGTGTCCTCGCCGTGGTGCGTTCGATCAGTAAATATGCCTAGGGCTCAATCCTCATCTTTTAAAAATGAACTATAGAGAATGTGTTAATTGCGGAGCGGAAAACGAGCTACTCGTATCAAGTTGTGCTTATTGCGGAAGCTCTATCGTTAGGGAGGAATTTGTTGAGCAAGAGTCTGAAGAATTGGAAGGTTTAATCCAAAATTGTGGTTTGTGGATTGCTAGGTTTGAAGGAATGGTCTCTGACGTAAACACCTTACGTAATGCCAAACAAATGGATTCGATGCGGGCTACACCAATATTTGGCTCTATATTCTCAAATACACTTGGCAGTAATGCTTTTTCTTATTCTGAAACACTTGGGAATATATACCAGTTTTTAGACTTATTAGAAGTTAAGTCTAGCAATAGTTCAACGTTGAGAGAGCATGTATCTCTTTTTAAAAAACGACTAGAAAGAGCCAGAAGACAGGAGGGTAAAACAAAAAAGAAACAAGTCAAGATTATTCTCGCTTTGGTAGGTGCGCTGATTCTATTTATTGCCTTTTGTTTAATGATGTCGAGTCTTGGCTACTAGTTTCTAATCACAAATTCTTCCCTTGTGCAAACCATCGTGGTAAGCATCGTCCAACGCCTGTAATTCCTCTATTAGTTCATCGCTTGGTTTGGTGTACTGTAATTCGCGTAGGTCTGGTTGTCCAGCATCTACCCATGCAGTATACCAAATAGACCCTGTAGATAAGACTGCTCTTTTGATGCGTCTTTCGACCATGCCATTCATTTTAGAGTGGTAGAGGTCACAAAATTCTTTTGAGTATACTTTCGTAGTTACATTCCCTCTTCGCTCATAGCTATATTTCAGGTTGGACGGTATCTCCTTGGTCGATTCTACTTCCATGCGAAATACTGAGTCAAGTGCATTGTGGGAGCCTTTTACGGCTGTCCAAGCGAAATCTAATACATCATTCACGTAATCTGCTTTTCCTACAAAATAATCGTAGTTATCTGAATTTACCTCCACCAAACGACTCTCCCATAAGCCATGTATACCGACTTGGTTGGTCATTTTACCATTATAGTTCTCAGTAGTATGTAAGGGAACATGCGCGTCTCCAATATAGTGTCCTATATCCGCTGAATATTTTAAAATCAGGTCCACATTTTTACGTTCAAATGCCTTTTGTAGTCGATACTTCATGCGTTGAATATGCCAAGGTACAATTCCGTAAGCCTGTAAAGTGTCTTCTGAGAATTTGGCAACAGCCGCTTTCCATGTTTTAGGCATCTCCTTATATGGATCTTCACCTTTATGGTAGAAGTGATCTAAATCAATGTAATGACAAGGTGCCTCACCGTCCACTGCATATCTTCTTTTATCAGGATCAACAGCATGTTCTGTAATATATTCAATGTGCTCTTTGTAAAAACCAAACATTTCATTTGGGAGCGTAAATATTGAAATACGATTTATTTTTTTGTGGCCAAAAAACCCCCACATTGCTCTTTTAGGCGTATTCGTCACAGATAGTGATACTGCAATAGAAAATATGAGAAAAAGGTATTTCATTTACTGGTTGTATAATTTCCCCTCTCGAAGGATTGGAATAGCTTTTGATGTATTTGGTGTAAGGCAATAGATGACGTCTTTGTTAAGGTTGAGGTTCCGAAGTCTTCGTCGATGTGAGCTCGATTTTAAATAGCCCATATAGTTGTCTTTTGCTGATTGGTATAGGTATTTAGCAGCGATAGACGAGTCTTCGACAGAGGTGTAATCTCCTGTTGCAATAAGCGCATCAGATATTGCCCCTGCACATATTGTATCTTCAAGGTTAAATTTATCCTGCCATCCGGAGCATAAACAAAGCGTATTTTTATTCTGCTTAATCAACCAGTCAACCATGGCGTCAAGGTTAACAAGAGCACCAATTACCACAGTGTCAGCATCTTTAGCTGCAGCTATAGATTTCGTTCCATTAGTCGTTGTTAGCACAACTTCTTTTCCTCTAAATTCTTCTTTCATATATGAGTAGGGGGAGTTCCCAAAATCAAACCCTTCCACAATCTGTCCTTTGCGCTCAGCACCAACAAGGTATCCTTGCTTTTTGTATTCTAGCGCATCTTCAAGAGTGGGTACAGGAATAATAGACTTTATCCCATTATCAAATGCTGCACATATTGCTGTAGTGGCCCGAAGCACATCGATCACCACAACGATTTCAAACTCATCTTTAAAGTAATCGTATTCTCCTGGTGTAAAACAAACTTCAATTTTTTTTCTCTTCTCTTCCATAATTCTCTAACAATAAAAGTAAACATATGTCGGCATAATTTTAAAGAATTGTTGAAAAACCATCTATTGCTATTTAATTATCTCAATTTTTACACAAAAAAAAGAGGGCCGAAGCCCTCTTTATGATTTTATCTGTAATTGGTTTTAGAATCTCCAACCGATTCTGAAGCCCATGTTTCCGCCGCCGATTGACATTCCGCTTGTAGAACCTGCAGCATCAATATCAGTAGAAGTATCGTCAATAGTTAGAGTACCACCGTTATCAGTTGAAGTTCCAAACCCGAATCCCATTTCAAGACCCATATAAATGTTACTTGCAACGTAGTAATCAACACCAGCTCCAATAGCTACACCAAAAGTACTTGCTGAAGTTTTGACTTCTGCTGTCATATCTGCCATGTAATCCATACCATCAGAGTTACTCCACTCTTCAGTATAACTATTTGATCCTATTGAAAACCCTGCACTGAAATAGGGTGACAAACGGTCTGTTCCAGCCAGGTGGTATTCAGCCCCTAGTCCAAGTGAAAGCCCCATTGTGTTGACATCTACGGTACCAGTACCTTCTCCTCCAGTTTCATAAACATTCGTTGAGATGCCGTTTGAAGCAAATCCAAGAGTTACACGCGCAGCGATGTTGTCATTAATAAAATAACGCATTCTAAGGTTTGGCGCGTTCCACTCAAATCCAGCATCGGAATAATTAATCATTCCTTCTAGTGAGTAGTTTGAATCATCACTCGAAGGTTTTTGAGCCAATAATGTACCAGACATTACGACAGCTCCCAATAAAATAGCTAACTTTTTCATATTAATATAATTTTAAATTCGCTGCAATGTAGTACAGTGAAGCCTAAAATTTAGATAGGGTGTTTAGAGTTATGAAATGTAGATTGTTGATAAAGTGTCTTATTTACACTTTATATTAAAGTATTAATTTCTGCTTTAATACGTTTGGCTAAGGCATTCGCATCATCCATAGAATGGCTTTCAGAATAGATTCGAATAATCGGTTCGGTATTGCTCTTTCGGAGGTGAACCCATTCCTTTCCAATATATATTTTAACTCCATCCGTGGTGTCTACATCCTCGCCCTTGTACTTTTCAGCCATTTGAGACAGAATTGAATCTACATTGATTTCGGGGGTTAATTGAATCTTGTTTTTAGAGATTGAATATTTAGGGAAGCTGTCTCTAAGTTCAGAAGTAGCGCAATTTTTTATAGCAAGATGGCTCAAAAACAAAGCGATTCCAACAAGTGCATCCCTTCCGTAATGTGATTCTGGGTAGATCACACCGCCGTTTCCTTCACCGCCAATCACAGCATTGCTTTCTTTCATTAGGTTCACCACATTCACTTCGCCTACGGCAGATGCGTGATAGGTTTCTCCCCTAGATTCTGTTACATCTCTTAGGGCTCTTGTCGAGGATAGGTTCGATACAGTTGCACCAGGTGTGTGGCTTAGTACGTAGTCTGCAACGGCTACAAGTGTGTATTCCTCTCCAAACATACTCCCATCCTCACAAACCATAGCCAAACGATCGACGTCGGGATCTACAGTGAAACCAACATCTGCTTTTGTTTCTTTAATTTTCGCAGCCAAATCAGTAAGGTGTTCTGGAAGTGGCTCCGGGTTGTGAGGGAACTGTCCATTCGGTTCACAATAAAGCTTGGTTATTTTCTTTACGCCTAGTGCCTCTAAAAGGGCAGGGATAAAAATCCCTCCTGTAGAATTAACGGCGTCAATAACGACACTAAAATCTGCATTTTTAATTGCATTCACATTTACCAAGGGTAATGCTAGAACCGCATCAATATGTTTTTCTAAATAACTATCGTCATGAGTGACCACGCCAAGATCGTCTACTTCTGCAAAGATAAAGGAAGCCTCTTCTGCAATTTGTAAAAGGGTATTTCCTTCTTCGCCTGAAATGAATTCACCTTTCTCATTCAGTAATTTTAGTGCATTCCATTGTTTTGGATTGTGACTTGCTGTTAGGATAATTCCTCCTTGAGCATTTTCTAAGGGGACGGCAATTTCTACAGTAGGCGTCGTAGAAAGCCCAAGGTTTACAACGTCAATACCCAAGCCAATTAGACTTGAGCATACCAAGTCAGAAACCATTTGTCCAGAAGGCCGGGCGTCTCGGCCGATGACTACTTTCAGTCTTTTATTTGGGTTTTGATTTTTTAACCAAGTACCGTACGCTGAAGCGAATTTAACTGTATCGATAGGTGTAAGTCCCTCATTCACGGCGCCACCAATGGTGCCACGGATCCCTGAGATGGATTTTATTAGTGTCATGATAATGATTTATAAGCCGCAATCATTTGTAGCAGACTTACAGCGGCTTCAATGCCTTTGTTTCCGTGTTTACCACCTGATCTTGCTATAGATTGTTCTTTTGTGTTGTCTGTCAACACGCAAAAAGAGATAGGCGTGTTGAAGTCAAGCATAACACGCATGATGCCTTGTGTCGCGCCTTGGCAAACAAAGTCAAAATGCTTTGTTTCTCCTTGAATGACAGTACCAATTGTAATTATTCCATCAAGCTTTTCGTTCTTCAGCAAGAATTGCGCGCCTAATGGCAGTTCAAAAGCACCAGGTACTTTTTGAATTTTAATGTTTGCCCCAATTACATTATTATCTATAAGAGTCTGAACGGCTCCTTCACAAAGCTTAGAGGTGATTTCATCATTCCATTCAGAAACAACAATGCCGATAGTTAAATCGGCACCACTTTTAATTTTATTTTTATCGTACGCTGATAGATTTTTATTGGACGTTGCCATAGCGCAAAGGATTTATTTTGAATTTCTTGCAATGTAAGCTTCTAAGTTTTTTTCTTTCGCATAAAAAGACTTAGGATAGATCGTTGCTATTTTTTCGTAGTGTGCTTTTGCTTCATCAGACTTTTTAAGCTTTTCAGCAATTAGACCAGATTTAAACAAATACATTGGACTAGTAAAATCATTTTCATTCGTCGCTGCAGCCTCTTGGTAAAGAGCGTAAGCCTTATCGTAGTTTTTGAGTTCAGATTGACAATCTCCTTGAAGCCCTATTACCTCAATACTTACATAAGTGTCTTCAACAGATACGTTTTCGAGTAATACCAAAGCTTCTTTGTATTTTCCTTTTCTCATGTATTGGGTAGCAAGAAGATACTTACTCACTTCACCACCAATTTTCCCGTCATATTTCTTGACGCTTTTTTGAAGCTTTTTAATAGGGTCCGTTTTTGAACTAGCTTTACTAGTATCAACAACGATATTCTTTCCTTCATTTGTAACTGCATTCAACGCAACGAAATAGGTTTCCTTTGATTTTTCATTGTCCGGTTTCCACATCCATTGGCGATAGCTTAAAAACCCAAGTACCATAACTACTATAGCACCAGCAGCAATCGTGGAGATTCGAAAGCTTTTGTTTTCACTAAATTTTTGTTTTAAGTCTTCTAAGGAAAAGTTTTCAGTCATTTTCTAAAATTTGTAGGCAAAAATAGTGTTTTTTTTGCAATTATGTACTACGCTTTACTGCCTTTAATGGCAATACATAGTATGCGGTTTAATAAGATATTTCTATAAGTGTAGTGTCCGTAAACACTGTGTTTACCGATACAATATCGACAACAGGGGTTCCAATGACCCAGTACATTATTGAGTATAGCTCATTTGCGTTATTGGCACAGTATATCGTTGTGTCTAAATTCCCATAGAAATTTTGTTCGTTAGCAGGGCAGCAATCATCACAATTCGTTTTTCCTTCCTGTTTAATGTATCTAAAGTGATCTTCAGCCTGCGGGTTTTCATTTTTTAAGCGAATCCCAACCCATGATTTTCCATAAGTTTCTAGATTTACAGTATTCACTTCATCTAGAGATAGGGCTGAAAAATAGAGGGTTTCTTCGCCCTCAAAGTATCCTTCTTTATCAAATGAGATTTTGTATTTTTCCATTTGCGCCCTTTCAAATGAAAACGCGAACGAGCCATCGCTTCCGGTATAAGTCGAATCCGTAAGCAATTCTTCCCCTGTTCCAACGGGATAACTGTATAGGTACACCTTACAGTCTTGCAATCCAGTCGCGCTACTCAAATTATTAATTGTTCCTGAAATATCAAATACACCTGAGTTTTTTTCGCAGTTTACCATCATAAAAGCAATAAGAACCGTGAAAGCCAATACTCTTCTCATCCTAAATTATTTAAAAAGGATGCCTCTTTTGATCTTGGGATAAATAGATAATCTCCCTGTTCTTTTTGTCCGCCATTCTCTTGAATGACTTTATGGTTTGAAATCCCATACTGCACGTAGTTTAAAGCGGTGAAAAAATCTAAGAAGTTTTTTAGGTTTTTGTCTGCAATCTCGATTTGAACGATTGGAAGATGTTTGATAAGTGCAGGTTTTAGTTCCTGAAAAACGATCCATTCATAGCCCTCAATATCACATTTAATGTAATCGAGTTTTGGTTCTCCTTCCACGAGTGCAAGGGGATTTACAATCTCGACCTCTTGAGTTCTCTCGTCGTGGCCTGCCCTTTCTTTTGAAATATAGGGAAGTCCCGTTCGAATCATTCCGTCTTGCATTGGAAGCACCATAGTGACTGTTCCAGATTCCTTACCCAGGGCAACATTGTGAAGTATTACGTTTTTTTTCTTTCCCAAAAAATGTGTTAGTATTTCAAAATACTGGGGAAGAGGTTCGATACAGATTACTTTACCTTTTGAGGCGGTTCTTGAGAAGGTTTTTGCGAAATATCCAAGATTTGCTCCAATATCTAGCACCACATCGTCCTCCTTTATGAATGACTTTACCTTGTAATGGTATTTAAATTTCTTATCACCCTTTAAAATTCCAAGATCAAGCAGTAGATAAAAGCTCCTATGTAATAGTTTTAAATAGCTTCTTTCACTTAAAATTGAAAACAGGATTTGTTTAATGGCCTTCATAAACACGAAAGTATCAAAAAAACAACTTTGCACTCTATTTAAAAGCGCACTAATTATTCGAATATGAAATACAATTTGGTATTTTTAAGTTGAAAAACAAAACCTTGATCATTATAAAAGATTCTTGTAGGGACCATTTTGTTGCTAAACTTAATTACAAAGTTTAGTCTTGACTATTTTTATTCCTTGCTTCGCTAGACGGGATAGAATTCGATTAATTTTTAAAATTCAAATGCACAGCATAATATGAAGGTTGTAGAGCTAAAAACAAAAGAAGATTTGCTTACTTGTTACCCATTGTTAATCTTGTTGTATCCTGATCTAACGTCACTCGAATATGAAAAACAGCTCGAGATAATGCTGCCTCATAATTATTCAATGTTGGCGGTTTATGATGAAAGCCACATGATCGGGTTAAGCGGAGTCTGGTTGGGGAATAAGTTGTGGTGTGGAAAGTACATGGAGCTAGATAATGTAGTTGTGGCTAAGGACTATCGTTCTAAAGGGGTTGGCGCTATGTTATTTGATTATGCCAAAAAGCTTGCGAAGCAAAACAATTGCAGCTCTATCGGCTTAGATTCTTTTACGTATAACCATGCTTCTCACAAGTTCTTTTTTAAAGAAGAATTTATTGTAAAGGGGTATCATTTTGTCCATGTCCTTGACGATAAGAACAGGCTTGGATAATAGTCTTATTGAAGTATCTCTAAATTTGCAAAGCGAAGCAAGATTGTTTTGCTTCCGTGGTGAGGGAAAAAGATCGTAGCTTTTTGATCGGCCCCGTTCCCTTCGACATTGGTTACTTTTCCTTTCCCAAATCTTTCGTGCTGAACATTGTAACCGACCTTAATATCTGCATGGCCAGTATTCGGTTGATTATCTGAGGTCTGTGCTCTTTTCACATCCTTTAGTGAGCGTAAATTTCCCGGAGGAGGTCCGCCGATGGGTTTATTGAGTCCTCCTGTTTTTTGGGCTTGGAATTTATTTCCGAAGGTACTCTTTCCCATTGGTTGTTTTATTGTGTTGAATGAGAGGTAGTTTGGGTCAATTTCGTCTAAGAACCTAGAGGGTTCACAACTGATCGCTTGTCCCCATAAGAACCTCGAGCTGGCATAAGAGATGGTGCATGAATGCATGGCGCGTGTTACTGCGACATAAAACAACCTTCTTTCTTCCTCGAGATCAGAACGAGACTGAAGTGCCATTTGAGAGGGGAATAAGTTCTCTTCAAGTCCAACGAGGTAAACATTGGAAAATTCAAGTCCCTTGCTCGAATGAATTGTCATGAGGGAAACATGGTTTTTTTCTTCAGGTTTATCTTGGTCGGCGTCGGTTAGCAATGCTACCTCAAGCATAAAGTCAGCCAAAGTTTTAACAGAATCGTCTTCATTAGAGTTCACAAACTCTTGGATACCTCCTAGTAGTTCCTCTATATTTTGAAAACGTTCCACCTCCTCAGGGCCTTTGTTTTTTTCATTGATTAACTCACGCATGATTCCCGAAGATTTTGCAATTCGCTCGGCAAGTGTAAATGCGTCTTTTTCATTCACTTCGGCCTGAAAACTCTGTATCATAGTAACGAAAGCTTCAATTTTTGCTTGTGTTCCACGGTTAATATCTACAGGGTGCTTTTGGAAATTAGATATTATCTCCCAAATGCTTGTGTTGTATTTGTTGGCTGCAACAATGAGTTTTTCGATGCTTGTTTTTCCGATCGCTCGTCGAGGGTAGTTAATGACTCTTTTTAGTGCCTCTTCATCATTTGGATTCGCGGATAGTCGAAAATAGGCGAGTAGGTCTTTGATTTCTTTTCTTTGGTAAAAGGAAAGTCCTCCGTATACCTTGTATGGAATGTTGAGTTTTCTAAGTGATTCTTCAAAGCTTCTAGATTGTCTATTGGTACGATACAATATGGCAAAGTCATTATATGAACCTCCAGACTTTTGTTTGTCAAAGATCTTTCCAGAAATAGCCCTTCCTTCTTCATTATCGGTCAGTGTTCTGATGACCTCTAGTTTTTCTCCCGCTTGATTGTCTGTCCAAACCTTCTTATAAATCTGGTCTTTGTTGTTTTTTATGACGCTGTTTGCTGCTTCGACAATATTTTTAGTACTCCTATAGTTTTGCTCGAGTTTAAATAATGAAAAGTCAGGATAGTCTTTCTTGAAGTTTAATATGTTTTCGATATTCGCCCCTCTAAACGAATAAATACTTTGAGCATCATCCCCAACAACACAAATGTTTTCATAGGCAGCAGCAAGCTGTTTGATAATTAGGTATTGAGCGAAATTTGTATCCTGGTACTCATCTACGAGAATGTACTTGAATTTATGCTGGTAATAGTGGAGTACATCTGGGAAATCTCTTAAGAGAACATTTGTATAATATAACAGGTCGTCAAAGTCCATTGCTCCGGACCTTTGGCAACGATTCATGTAGCTCGTGTATATACGCCCCATCTCAGGTCGCCTCGATTGCTTGTCTTCAAGTTTTATTTCTGCATTATCATTATAACCTTCGGGAGAAATCAGGTTGTTCTTTGCCGTAGAAATCCTGCCAAAAACTTGGCTTGGCTTATAGGTTTTGTCATCTAGATTGAACCCCTTGATAATATCTTTAATTAAGCTCTTTGAATCTTGTGTGTCATATATGGTGAAATTACTCGGAAACCCTATTCTGTCCGCATTAAAGCGAAGTATTTTAGAAAACACTGAATGGAAAGTCCCCATCGTTATGTTCTTTGCTTCATGTCCTCCTGAGATTGAGCTAATGCGCTCAGTCATTTCCTTGGCTGCCTTGTTGGTAAATGTTAGCGCCAGAATATTAAATGGATCAATGTTATTTTCCATCATATTCGCAATGCGGTAGGTCAAGACCCTTGTTTTTCCTGAGCCTGCTCCTGCGATAACCATTGCGGCTCCATACATGTGTTTGGCGGCTACCTTTTGGCTATCGTTTAATTCATTCAGAAAATCCATGAAATAATGCTTTCTACAAAACTAAGTATTCAGATGTTGAATTAAAAGAGGAAAAGAATAGAAAAGAAGACAACTTTTGAACAATGAATTAATTTCACTAAGCCAAAGATTGTATAGTTTTGCAACATGAAAAAAGTCACCATTTACCATAACAACAGATGCTCGAAAAGCAGACAGGCGTTATCTATATTAAATGAGAATCATGCAGATATTGAGGTTATTCAATATGTCAATGAGCCAGTTTCAAAAGAAACGATAAAGTCGTTACTCCAACATTTAGGTTACACGGCAGATCAGTTGTTGCGTAAAAATGAACAAGCGTATAAGGATTTGATTAAAGGAAAAACATTAACGGAGAATGCTATTATTGATATAATGCTCGCTCATCCAAAACTTATAGAACGTCCTATTGTTGTTTGTGAAAAAGAAGCTTTTGTAGCAAGACCTCCTGAACTCGTGTTAGATTTATTTAAATAATGCTGTTGTAAATTGTATTTGATGCGCAGAATGCTAAAAAGTTTAGGATATTATTTTTTTTTTGATTCCACCTCATTATTTCAATTATCTTTGACTGCTATTTAATTCATGAAGTTAGACACAATATATCTTAAGGCGAATACGCCATTTTCAAAAGCAATTGAGACCTGGTGTTCCGCCAACGCAAATGAGGTTGTACAGACCAAAGAACGCTATGAACTTTCAATAGAAAATTTTGATTCACTACTTATCGTAAGTGAAAATCAATCTATCTCTAAAGAGAATTGGAATTTAAAGTCATTATTTGACCAAAACCAAAAGTCTACCTACAGAATTGATATCAATGGTACTCTAAATGTATCAATTGTGAATCTGAAGCTTTGGTTACATTCCAATAAGGCCAAGCATTTGTTGGTCGTGGGTAAGGATGAGATCATAAAAAACGAAAATCTAGATCGTTTCTTGGGTAAACTTAATGAACTTAAGCTCTAAGTTCCGCTCCTAATTCTTTTTCAAGTTTCATTCTGATTTGCGCCATGATAGGTTCTATCGTCCCGTCTTTCAGTGTTTCGTTGTCGTCCTGAAACATAAAAGATATAGCATAAGACTTTTTACCTTTTGGAAGTTTGTCTCCCTCGTAAACGTCAAACAAAGAGATGTCTCTGAGAAGTTTTTTATTAGCAGCATACCCAAGCTTTTCGATAGCAGCATATTCTACGTGCTCATCGAGTATTAGCGAAAAATCTCTTCTTACATAGAACGTTTTAGGAAGCTCTTTGAAGGTGGTATTTGAGCTGCTGTATTTTAAAAGCTTATCCCAATTACAAAGTGCAATAAAAACTTTTGATTTTACGCCAGCTTTTTTACAATAAACCTTACTTGCTTGACCGAATTCAATAAGTATTTCTTTGCCTAAGGTAAATTGATAGCTCCGCTCAAAGAAACCCTGTCCGTTTTCCCCTTCCTCAATTCTTGTCTTCAACCCAAGCTTTGAGACTAGGCCCTCACAGGTTTGCTTGAGGTTATAGAAGTTTAAAGTTTTTGTTGCATTTTGCCAAGAGATGTCATCTGTTTTTCCACACAATGCAAAAGCCAGCTCTCGCGTCTCAATATATTTGTTCTCAGTAAGGAAATAAGATTTTCCAAATTCAAATAGCCTCTGTACTTGTTGCTGACGGTTTTGATTGTAGGTAAGGTTTTCAAGTAAGCCAAAATAAAGAGACTTACGCATTGTTTCCAGCTCCTTGCTCAATGGATTCAATATTTCTACACTCTGCATTTTGCTTTCCGGAAGGTCGTTTCTTCTCAAGGAGTTATTCATTACTTCATTAAATCCGTTTGCCACGAACCATTCAGCGGTTATTCTTTGGAGGTTTTCTGTGTTTTTCCCATCCTCAATAGGAAAGGACATGTTCCATTTTTTCGGAAGTTCAACTTTATTAAAGCCATAAATTCTTAGTACTTCTTCAAGTATGTCTTCGGGCCTTGTTACATCTATACGGTACTGAGGTACAATTGATTGTATATTTTTACTTGAATCTAAAGTACATTTAAAATCAAGGCTTTCAAGAATGGTCGTGACTTCCTCTAACTTTAAAGTTGTACCCAGCCTTTCGTTCAAGAAATCAATGGAAAACGTAATTGTTTTTTGGGTTGAATCATATTCATCTATTACCACAGGTCTCATGGTAAGTTTGGCATCCGTCATCTCTTGTAAAATAGAAATAGCACGGTTTATTGCATCAGTAGTGAAACTTGGATCGACTCCTCTCTCATAACGGAAGCTCGAATCAGTCTGTAAGGCATGAGCTTTGGAGGTTTTACGCACTGATGTTGCATTAAAAATAGCTGATTCTAGAAAGATGCGTGTTGTATTGGTAGAAACTCCTGAGTCTAAACCCCCAGAAACACCTGCGATACAAAGGTTTTTATCTTCACTGGTGATCATTAATTCTTCTCCATTGAGGGTTCTTTCAACACTATCTAAAGTTTTAAATACTGCACCTTTTTCGGCCTTTTTGACAGTAATGTCTTTGCCTAGTTTGTCTCTATCAAAGGCATGCATAGGTGTTCCGTACTCATACATGATGAAGTTGCTAACATCGACAACATTATTTATTGGTTCTAGTCCAATAGCTTTTAGTCTGTTTTGTAACCACTTGGGTGAATCTTGAACTTTAATGTTTTCGAGTATAGCTCCGATATATCTTGGGCATAGGTTGGTGTCCTCAATAGTAATTAACAATTCATCACTATCTTCAGCTTTAGGCATTGAGATGGCTGTGTCCGGAAGATTGAGTGCAAGGTTTTTATTTTCATGAAAATTAAGAAAAGCCTTTAGATCTCGAGCTACACCAATATGTCCCATTGCATCGCATCTGTTGGGTGTCAAGCCTATTTCAAGCTGATAGTCTGTGTAAAGGTCGTAGAATTCAGCTGCTTCTGTACCAGCCGTAATTTCTTTCGGAAGGACCAAAATACCTTCATGAGCGCCACCGAGTCCTAACTCATCTTCTGCGCATATCATACCGAACGATTCTACACCTCTGATTTTTGCTTTTTTTATTTTGAATGTTTCGCTTTCATTTGGATAAAGGGTCGTGCCAACAGTGGCGACCAATACCTTTTGTCCCATACTTACATTGGGAGCTCCACAAACGATTTGAACAGTTTCGCTTCCAAGATTTACCTGAGTAACTTTTAATCTATCTGCATCAGGGTGTGGCTCACAAGACAGCACTTCGCCGACGACAACACCAACAAGACCACCCTGAATTTCTTCAAACTTCTGAAGTCCTTCAATTTCTAATCCCGTATCTGTCAGAATTTCAGAGGTTCTCTCCGGAGTTAGATCGAAATCTAGATAGCTTTTGAGCCATTTGAATGAAATTTTCATGTCACAAGGTATTTGATTGCGAATTTATTAATTCTGAAGCAATCTTCTTCATGGATTATAGAATATTCACCTCTCTTTCCAGTTGTACATCGAATTTAAGGGAAACATCGGCAATGATTTGGTCTGATAAACTTAGTATTTCTTGACCTTTTGCATTATTGTAGTTGACAAGAACTAATGCTTGTTTTTTATGAACGCCATAGCGTCCTTCAAAGGTTTTTCCTTTCCATCCTGCCTGTTCGATGAGCCAGCCAGCTGCGAGCTTTTCTTTAGTATCAGCAGCAGGGTAGTGTGGAATGTCTGGATGCTTTTCAAGAAGTTTTTCTAGTATTTCTTTTGAAACGACGGGGTTTTTAAAAAAGCTTCCGGCATTCCCAATTTCTTTAGGGTCGGGAAGTTTGGATTGACGTATGGTAATTACGGCATTACTTACATCCTTTATTGTTGGATTTTTGATGTGATTTTTTTCTAGTTCACTTTCGATTGCTCCATAGGATGTATTTAGCTTATGATTGCTTTTACTAAGTCTATAGGCAACATGGCATATAATGTATTCGCCTTTTAGTTCATGCTTAAAAACGCTTTCACGATAACCAAAAGCACAATCTGTTTTATGAAACCGTTTCACCTTTCCCGTTTCTACATGCACGGCATCGAGATATTCAAAAACATCTTTTATTTCAACCCCATAAGCACCAATGTTTTGCATTGGACTAGCGCCAATATTGCCGGGAATCAAACTTAAGTTTTCAATGCCACCATAATTTAAATCAATACACTTAAGAACGAACGAATGCCAGCTCATTCCTGCGCCAGCCTCAATGACCACAGAATTGTTGTTGTCTTCTATGGTTTTGAAACCGAGGATTTCATTTTTTAATACGAGACCTTTGAAATCTTGGGTGAACAAAACATTACTTCCGCCTCCTAGTATGAAAATAGGTAAGCTCTTTTTTTGTGCTAGTAACCCAACCAAGACTTTCACGCTATTAAATTGGGCGTAATAGTGAGCAGCAACATCAATACCGAAGGTGTTGTGTGGTTTCAAAGAAGTATTTGTTTGAAGCATAATTCAAATTTACGGTCAATAGTGAATGATCCTGAGAGATATTGCAAAAACATACTAACAATAAAACCTTAATTTGTCGTCATTAAGGGTGTTAAAAAGAGTAAAAAAACCTTTCTACCTCCTAAGTGTTACTATTTTTGTTTGTAACCGTTTTACATTTAAATATCCTTATGAAATTTATTCCAATTCTAGTTCTGTTTTTTCTATCAGCCACAGTATTTGGCCAGTCTAACAACAATGGCCTTTCTACATCTTATAAGTTTAAAGAGGTTATAGATAAAGTTTCGAGATATTATGTTGATTCCACTGATGATGAGGGATTAACAGAAACAGCAATTGTAGCCCTTCTAGAGGAGCTTGACCCTCATTCTACTTACATTCCTGCAGATGAGCTCCAAGCAGCTCAAACATCAATCAATGGCAGTTTTGTTGGTGTTGGGATTCGTTTTCAAATTATGAAGGACACTCTAAATGTTGTAGCAACGATTTCTGGAGGGCCAGCAGAGAAGCTCGGAGTTTTGCCAGGAGATAAGATTGTAATCGTAGATGGGGAGAATATTGCCGGAGTAGGATTGCGAAATAGTGATGTAAGAGAAAAGCTAATGGGTGAGCTTGGAAGTAAAGTGAAGGTGGAGATTCAACGCAGGAATGCAAAGAAAAATTTAGTTTTCAATATTACAAGAGATAAAATCCCAGTGTTTTCTGTTGATTCATATTACATGGTGGATGACAAGATTGGTTACGTTAAGCTCAATAGTTTTTCACGGCGATCTCATGAAGAGGTCAGAATGGCATTGAGTGATTTGAAAAACCAAGGCATGACCAATCTGATCTTTGATCTACAAGGGAATGGAGGAGGATTGCTAGGTGCAGCGCACAGACTAGCTGATGAATTCTTATCCAATGATAAGCTAATCGTTTATTCTGAGGGCCGCGCCCAACCACGAAATAATCTAAGGTCAGAATTCCGCGGGCTATTTGAGAAAGGAAAGCTTATTGTATTGACCGATGAATATTCTGCAAGTGCCAGTGAAATTTTATCTGGGGCAATTCAAGACTGGGATAGAGGTTTGGTCGTGGGAAGAAGAACTTTTGGGAAAGGATTGGTTCAGCGCCCGATGGGGCTTAGTGATGGCTCTGAAATCCGATTGACTATTGCAAGATATTATACGCCTTCAGGCCGATTTATACAAAAGCCGTATGATGATGTTGAAGCTTATCGAAAAGATATTTCACAGCGGTATTTAAATGGAGAGTTTGTGCATTCAGATTCTATCAAAATGCCAGATTCTTTAAAGTTTAAAACCTTAATTACGAATAGAACTGTTTTTGGAGGAGGAGGGATTATGCCCGATTTCTTTGTGCCTTTAGATACAAATGGAAATTCAGACTATTATTCCGACTTGTTGAGAGGTGGGTTTTTAAATACGTTTTCGTATTCATACACCGATAAAAATAGAAAGTCTTTATTGCAAAAGTATCCGAACTTCAATAAATTCAAACAAGACTTTACATGTGACGAAGCATTCATGAAGGAATTTTTCAGCTATGTCAACAAAGAGGATAAAACGCTTGAGAAGAATGAAGAGGAGTATATCTTAAGTGAATCATCGATTAAGCTTCGTTTGAAGGCTTATTTGGCAAGAAATCTATGGAATACCAATGAGTTTTATCAAATTTACAATGCCTCTAATGAAATTTTAAATAGAGCCATAGAAATTATACAGAATAACGAATACGACAAAGTAAATCTAGATCGATAATGAGGAGAGTTGTTATAACAGGGCTTGGAGCATTGACTCCAATTGGAGAAACGATAGATTCGTTTTGGAATGGATTAAAAAATGGAAAGAGTGGAGCCGGTCCTATTACCAAGTTTGATACGGAGAAATTCAAAGCTACATTTGCTTGTGAACTTAAGGATTACAATCCTTTAGATCACTTCGACAGAAAAGAAGTACGAAAATATGATCCATTCAGTCAATATGCTTTGGTTTCAACAGATCAAGCGGTAAAAGATGCAGGGCTTAATTTCGATGAGCTTGACAAAACGAGAATGGGTGTAATCTGGGGTTCAGGAAATGGAGGGATTCAGACCTTTCAAGATCAAATGACTGAGTTTTGCGAGGGAGATGGGACACCGAGATTTACACCATACTTCATACCGAGGATTTTAGTCGATATAGCCTCTGGGATTATATCCATAAAGTATGGTCTTCAAGGTGTTAATTTTTGTCCGGTATCGGCATGCGCCACATCAAACACGGCCTTGATAGAAGCTTTTAACTACATTAAGTGGGACAAAGCAGACCTTATTATAAGCGGAGGTTCAGAAGCCGCTATAAACCAAGCTTCTATGGGTGGATTTGCATCGGCTAGAGCGTTGTCAACAAAAAATGATTCTCCAAAATCTGCTTCAATGCCTTTTGACGTCGACCGAGATGGGTTTGTAATGGGAGAGGGTGCAGGTTCATTAATTGTCGAGGAGTATGACCATGCAATTAAGAGAGGTGCTAAAATCTACGCTGAAATTGTGGGTGGTGGAATGGCAGCGGATGCTTACCACCTAACAGGTACACATCCAGAAGGAGAAGGAGCTGTGCTCGGTATGCGAGAAGCTTTGCGTGAGGCAGGTATAGGCCCTGAAGATATTGATTACATTAATATGCATGCGACCTCAACACCGTTAGGAGACCGTTCTGAATTAATCGCAGCTCAACGGGTATTTGGGGAGGATTCAGGTGTTACTATTTCGGCTACAAAATCAATGACCGGTCATCTTCTTGGCGCAGCAGGAGCAATAGAGGCCATCGCATGTATCAAATCATTGCAAGAAGATTTTATCCCACCAACGATTAATACAAAAAATATAGAACCAGATTTTGCTCATTTATTTGATTTTCCTTTGGGTGAAGGTCAGTCAAAGGTTGTGAATTATGCGATGAGTAATACTTTTGGTTTTGGTGGTCATATAGCGTCCATTGTGCTGAAAAAATATTCAGGTCAAAATGAGCGTTAAGACAATTTCTCTAGTTATTATGGGTTTCATGTGTTTCGTGCTTTCGGCGCAAAATACCGTTCATGAGGTTCGGGGAAAAGTGCTTTCTGAGACGGGTACCCCCATAGAATTTGCGACCATAAAAATATTGGATGCCAAAGATTCAAGTTTAATCAGTGCAATGTACGCCGATGAAGGTGGGGAATTTAAGTTTAGTGCCATCGATTGTAATGCGGCCTACATTTTGAAGCTATCAAATGTTGGATTCACAACAATGGAGCTTCCTCCTTTCAAATCATCTACCTGTGATACGCACGATTATGGTTCTATTCAGCTTTCGGTGGATGCAACGCTAAATTTAGAGGAGGTCAAGGTTCAGGCAAAAATAGATGTACTTAAAGCCGGTATAGATAAAAAGATTTACAATGTAGGACAAGATATTTCTGTTCGAGGAGGAACAGCAAATGACGTACTCAATAGACTTCCTTCTGTCGAAGTTGATGAGGATGGGGGAGTCACAATGCGTGGTGATGGATCTGTTATTATTTTGATCAATGGTAGGCCAAGCTCGTTGAGTGGCGGGAATGGGAAGACCTTGTTAGATGCACTTCCGGCAGGGTCTATTGAAAGGGTAGAAATTGTTGCAAATCCATCCGCAAAATATGATCCAGACGGAACATCGGGCATCATTAATATTGTACTTAAAAAAAGCCTTTTCAAAGGACTCAATGGCGCTGTTTCATCGAATATTGGTTCTGGTGATTTGTCGTCTGGTAATATTTTTGAAGGCAACATATCTTTGAATTATAGGAACAATAAGATGAATGTATATTCCTCTTATAATGGTCGTTCTTATAATGGTTATAGAAATAAGTTTTCGGACATCTATGAAGATTTGGGAGCTGATTCAATTGTTCGATTGAACCAAAACAGATTGGGTACGGATCTTAATAATTCGCAATCCCTAAGAGCAGGAATTGATTTAAATTTATCTGAGCGCCAAAAGCTAGGTGTATTTGGTAACCTAAGTTTGGGCAGAAGAGAGAGACGAGGTAGTCTATGGAATACCTTATATGAATTTACAGAAGCTCCGAGTAGCCTTTGGAGAAGAACAAGTTTTGATCCTAAAACAAGGACGAATATTGATTTAGGCTTGAATTACGAATGGTCTTTTAAGGAGGATAGAGGAAAGCTTCAGTTCAATGTGAATCAATCGTTTGGTGATGAGGATATCCAAGGCTATTATTCTGAAGCTTATTTCACCTTAGATACATTATCAAATGGACAAGATACATTACAACAACAGCTAGAGAACATCGAATCCAATAACATTAGCACCATTCAGCTAGATGTGGAATATATCTTTCCTAAAATAAATTCAAGGGTAGAATTTGGTGCCAAAAGTATCATACGCGATCAATCTGTAAGTACTTTTTCAGAAACCTATAATAACCAGAATGAAGGTTTTGAAGCGGATACATTGGCTAATTTCGATTACAGCTATGACGAGCGTATTTTTAGTTTGTATGGGATTTTTGGTCAACAAATTGATAAATTCAAATACCAATTTGGTTTAAGGCTGGAGCAGGCCTATCAAATTCCTGAGCTTCTCTCAGAGGGAGCATCTATTCCCAATACTTATTTTAATGCATTTCCTTCAGCACATATTAAATACGCAATAAATGAGCGTAATGAACTTGGTTTGAGCTATAGCCGTAGGATTTCTAGAGCAAGAGCAGGTCAATTGAATCCATTTACAAATTATGCTGACCCTTTTAATCTGAGAAGAGGCAATCCATATTTACAACCAGAATACATTCATTCTTTTGATCTCGCATACACTTTTGAGAAAAAGACATTTTCAATTTCTTCTAGCGTATATTATCGAAGAAGCGAAGGGGTAATAACGCGGGTAAAAGAATTCTATGACGACAATACAAGTGCAATAACCTATCAAAATTTGAGTAGTACGAATGCCTTGGGCACAGAACTCGTATTGATGTTCAAGCCCTTTCCTTTTTGGAGGACAACCGCCTCTTTTAATGGAAATATAGTAGAGTACTATACGGATCTTCAGGGGTTGTCAAACACTACAGGAGCTTATGTCAAGGCTAAACTCAATACAGTACTGGATTTTTGGAAAAAAACAGCAAGTTTTCAAGCAAGTTATGGATACAATGGACCGAGGGTCATGATACAAGGGACGGTTCAGCGAAAAGGAACCTTTGATTTGGCTTTTGAAAAGAAAGTTTTAGAAGGCAATATGGCGTTTGGTTTGCGGGTTTCTGACCTCTTTAATCAGCAGTCATTTTACATGGATGCTGTTCGTGAGAATTTCCAACAGGTGGCATATTATAAATGGATGTCAAGAAGAGTTTTTGTAACCTTCAATTATAAATTCGGTAAAATTGAATTTAAGAATAAGAGTACGTCCCAACTCAATAGTCCCGGAAGGCGCTAATCTTTTTCGGCTTCAAGATTTTTTAATATCCGTCCAAATTCTTCAAGTATTTTGTCAGGTAAGGACATTAGCTCGGTGTTTTTATTTGACCGTAAAAGGCCAAGAAGCTCCATGCTGTCCATTTCTTTTCCAAGAATGGGTAGATTGATTTTATTGTAATCGAAGGTGAAGTAATCACTCCATAATTTTTGATTTAGTATCAATCCATCTATCGCATAGACTAAGGCCATAGCATCCGTTCCAATGGCAAGTTCGCGTTTGAATTTGCTTTTGTTCCTTTCATAGCTCAAGAAAAGGGTTTCCCAATCGCTTCCCTTTACCGAGAATTCTAAAGGTTCCAATACTCTAGATTCAGTTTTTTCAAGAAACGAATAAGCATCATGTAGGGTGTTTAGCCGCTCTTGTCTTTTTCGTAGTACTTTTGGAATAATTCCTTGATTCAGCATCGATGTTTTAAGCTGAAATAGAAGTGTTTCATATGCCTCATGGGCATCTGAATGCTTATCCAATTGAAGAATTAGTTCAGCTTTTCTTTGATCCATTATTTTTAAGCTTATTCTTTCGCATTCTTATGTTGAGCATTTCTACGACTAACGCATAAGCTAAAGCGAAATAGATATACCCTTTTGGAAAATGCTGACCAAAAGCCTCCGAAATCAATAGGATCCCTACGGCTACAAGAAAACTCAGTGCAATCATTTTTATTGTTGGTCGGCTGGATATAAAGTCTCCAATTTGTTTGGCAAAAGCAATCATAACGAACATCGAGATGATTATTGCGAAAACTATAATCGCAATTGGGTCTGAGTTCGTTTCGGAACCGACTCCATTTGTCATACCTACTGCAGATATGATCGAATCAAAACTGAAAATTAGATCAATAATAATAATCTGGCCGATAATATTTAGGAGTCCCTTTTTCTTCTTGTTTTCAGGATCATGATCGTGGTTTATGTTTTTGTGCATTTCATCCACAGACTTGTAGATAAGGAATAATCCACCAAGAAGAAGAATAAGGCTTTGCACACTAAAAGGAGTGTTGAATAGTGTGAATACTGGATCAGTAAGCCGCATTAGAATAGATACCACAGAAAGAAGAGCTAAACGGAGAATAAGCGCAATAGATAAACCAATTCTTCTTGCTTTTCGTTGATCAAGAGGGTCTAGTTTTTCTGTAACGATGCTAATAAAAAGAATGTTGTCTATACCCAATACAATCTCTAAAACGGAAAGAATTAAAAGGTATATCCAGCCTTCCCAGTACATGAAAATTTCCAAATAATCAAGCATTATTTAAATGTTTAAAGAATCGTTCTAATTCCTTTGGATTTTCAATTGAATCCGTTTCCAAAACCAATAGTTGCGCTTTTTCATCTTGAAAAAAGTCAATTATTTTTTCTTGATAATCTTGGCTTTTTTTTGCGGCATAAACAGCCATACCAAAACCCTTTGCAATGTCAGTCACATTTGCACTGTGCTTAGCTTCAAAATATCGTTCTAGCTGGTCAGATGACTTAGAGCCATCTATTATTTTAAAAATTCCGCCTCCCTTGTTGTCGAGTACAATTATTTTTAAGTTCTGAGGAAATGGATTCGTCCACATGGCATTGCTGTCATAGATAAACGAAACGTCTCCGCTAATAAAAATATGTTGCGTGTTGGGGCTTGCTGTGGCTGAACCTAAAGCTGTACTTGTGCATCCATCGATACCACTTGTGCCTCTATTGCACTCATAATGAATTTTTGGAATTGGGTCGAAGAGTTGCATATACCGCACAATAGAGCTGTTTCCTAGGTGTATTGTACATTTTTCTGGTATGGTATGGTAAAGTGCATGAAACACCTCTAAATCGGTATTTGTTTGTTTCCTATTAAAGAAGCTTGGTATACGGTCTTTAACAAGGTAGTCAAGCTGATTCCAAGTTGCTTTAAAGTTCTTATTGTTCAGCATTGTTGCGGTTCTATTCAGTAGTTCGAAAAAGGAACTCGGGGAACATTTATAGTGACTATCTAATCTTAAAAATAGGTCAATTCCAATATTACTTTTATTAATGACAATGTGCTGTTTTGGTGCATTGCGGATAAAAAAAGACTTGATACGTTTTGAAACAATAGCTCCTCCAATAGTAATAAGTATGTCCGGAACGAATCTTTTTTCATTTTTTGCATCTATTGAATTGAGCGTCCTATCAATACAATTTACAAAGGAGCCATCGTTGATCCCTGAGGTGTTTTCGTTCAGTACAACAACATTTGAATTTTTATTAAAATCAACAAGCGCTTTTTTTAGGATTAAGTCCTCACTACCTTGTCCGCAAAGAACAAGTATCTTCTTGTCCCCAAAATTTTGAATCTCTTGTTTCGTGAGCGAAAACGCCTTTAGATTTGGTTTTAATTGATTGCCAGCTTTATTCCGTTGAATTTCGGTATGCGAAACTCCATATAGCGGTTCTTCAAGATGAATGTTAAGGTGCATGGGTCGATAGGGCTGCTCCTGCATTTCACCAAAGAATGATTCAATCGAATCGAACTTCGTTTCAGCTTCAGTGTCTTCAACCGAAAGTGATGCTTTTACGTGCTTACCAAATACATTATCCTGCATAATGGTTTGTCCATGCCCCTTATTGATTAGACGTTTTGGACGGTCTGCAGATAAAATCAAAAGGCGCTGTTCTCTAAAAAAAGCTTCAGATACGGCAGGGAAGTAGTTTAGAACCGCTGATCCTGAGGTGCAACACAATGCGACGGTTTGTTGAAGGGTTTGTGATATTCCCAAAGCATAAAATGCAGCGGCACGTTCGTCATGGATTACATGTGTTTCGAATTCGGGGTGCGCATCAAAAGAAATTGCGAATGGCGCATTTCTAGAACCAGGAGAGAAAACGATGTGCTTTATGCCATGATTGAGGCATTCCTGAATAATTTTTTGAACTACTGGCTTGTTGCTAATTTCCATCGTTTGCAAATCTACAATAAATCAAAAATTCTAGTGAGTGTTTCGCTCTTCCTTTCTGTTTCTTCCCATTCATTTTCCACGTTAGACTGAAGGGTGTATCCTCCACCAACATAGATATGTGCCTCCTTGCTTGTAAGCTCACAGCATCGCAAATTGACGTATAGTCTGCTTGATGTTTCTGATACCAATCCCATGAATCCGCTATATAGGCCTCTGTCTTGCTGGGAATCATCAAGTTCAATGTGTTTGATCAGTTTGGCGCTTTGCTCTTTCGGAACGCCACATACCGCAGGGGTGGGGTGCATTGCTCTTGCAATGTCCAAAGGGTATTTTTTATTTAGATTAAATGAAATATCAGTACGCAGGTGCTCAATATTTCCAGCTGTTGCCGTATATGGGCCTTCAGTTTTAATGTCTTGAGCTCCCTGTTTATTTAGCTCATTCGTAATGTATTTCGTTACAAATTGTTGTTCCAATTGCTCTTTTGAGCTCCATTCAAGTCCTTTAGCAACTTCTTTTGTTCCCGCGAGAGACATCGTTATAGCTTCATCGGCATTGCTTTCCAATAAAGCTTCTGGAGTGGCGCCAATCCACGTGCCGAATAGCGGAGAAGATATGAGATACACAAATGCCTTCGGGTAAGAATCACATAGCTTAGTGTACAGCTTCCAGTATTTATCTGTATCGAATGTACAGGTTTTGATTCGAGATAACACTACCTTCTCAACACCCAGTTGTGGCATCAACTCTAGTGCGCGTTTCCCTTGTTTTATGTATCGATCTTTAGATATTGATATGGGTTGATTCTCGTTTAGGTGTAAAGTATACTCATGGGGGTTAAAACTAAAAGCGTGGTTGGCTTCAAAAGCAAAGTGCTCCGTAGCGTAAAAATTAGTCAATACGAATCCAATCGATTTTTCAGCATTGCTATTCACGCTATTGAATGCGCCAAGTTCCTCAATGGATGAGCGATTCGGAAAACGATATGCCAAAAGATCCAATGACATCTTTAAATATCAATGATCATTACAGTCAATCTTCCGGAGCATACGAGTTTGTCCGTTCCTTCCTCTCTGATGTCTACTTGCCAAAGATGCGTGCGTTTTCCGGCATGTACAATGGTCCCCGTTGCGATTACATTCCCAGAACGTATTCCTCCAATATGGTTTGCATTTATTTCTATACCCACAGGATGCTGCTTTGAAATGTCTAGGAGCAGGGTAGAACCCATGGATCCGATACTTTCAATGAGTGCTGCACTTGCTCCACCATGAAGCAATCCCATAGGTTGGTGGGTTCTATGGTCTACTGGCATTTTTGAGACAACGTAGTCTTCCCCGAGTTCTATGCATTCTATGCCCAATTGCTCCATCAACGTGTTCTTGTTCATTGAGTTGATTAGTTCTATGGGTACCTGATTCAATTTTCTCATATATATTTAACAAATATAGGTCTTTACTGTTTTGAATCTTCCCGAAAAGAACTGGAAGGCTATTTAAAAAGTATTTTTTTTTCGGATTGTAAATGATGTTTCCAAGTATCATAAAAAAAATGTTTGTCAGTTATGAAAGTATTGCTACTTTTGCCACGGAGAATTGGCAGAGTGGTCGATTGCGGTAGTCTTGAAAACTATTGTACCGAGAGGTACCGGGGGTTCGAATCCCTCATTCTCCGCCAAAGAATCAAA
>MDSY01000788.1_pt1 | contig 35679 bp, 37 predicted proteins | sample 811131 | NCBI WGS metagenome assembly MDSY01 (sample SAMN05326643, study PRJNA326480) | marine metagenome | isolation source: seawater | place: Atlantic Ocean: South West | collected 2010
TACGTTGTCACTCCAATCACTGACCAGTTAAAAGAGGTTTTTTTTAACCCTTTAAAAAAAACTTCTTCCCAGGCATGGAGAGGCTCTAACTCTGTTTTATTTGCTTTATCTGTATCGATTGCCATGATAATTATATCATTTATTGAGAGCGGTTTATGTTCTAGTGATGTAACTACGGCATTTTTTTGTTGGGCAAGTTGTTGGCATCATGAGTCTTTTTGTGTCGTAAGGGGGTATTTTATCTAATAGCTTGAAATCGTATTTTTTAAGAAGAATGAAAATCATTATTTTTATTTCATTGGCGGCAAAAAATCGACCTGGGCATATATTGTTACCGCCACCCCATGAGTACATACGTTGGTATAGTTCTGGTTTTTTAAAGAAGCGGTCATATATAAACTGTTCTGGCTTTTCAAAGTTATCTTTATTGATATAAGACAGTCTTGGGTATAAGCAAAATCTATCGCCTTTATTAAAAGATATTGCTTGGTTATCGGGTAGAGCGATTGTTATGTCTTCGATAACATCTCTGATCATTGCCACGCCTGTGTAACATCGAAGTGCTTCATAAATTAAGCTGTTTATTAATTCAAGTTTGTTCAGTGTGTTTTGATCGTATATGTCTGTTATGTTTACTTCTGAAATTTCTTTTTTTATGTTTTTTGTTGCTTCCTTATCGTCAAGCATTCTTACTACAGCCCAAAAAGCAATATTGACGGTGTTTGCGTTAGCCGCCCAGAACAATGAGAACTGCGCAATCCCTTTTTCTTTTTGATTCAAGCCGACGTCATTATTTTGTGATTCTATTTTTTTGCATAGGTCACTAAACCCATCTTTGTTCACATCGTTTAACGCATTGGTCAGCGACACAAATCCTTTGTTTGCTCGATAAAGTAACCAGTGCGGCACTAGCCCTGACATGATTATTGGTGAAGCATTATCGTAGTCTCTAAACCCTTTGTATTTTTTTTTGTCGAATATGCCCTTTGAAAATAGAGACGCACCACCGGCTATGAAGACTATTTCGCCGATAAATTGATACAGTTCATGATGCCCACCTTTAACATGTTCAATTGTAGTAATGACTTCATCGACTAATCGCTTGTTATAGTCTTCAAGTTTATTTTTTGCTAGGCATGATCTAAATATTTCAACTTGTGGCCGAAAGGTTTTATGGAAGATATCATTAGGTATTCTAAGTAACTTAGACGCTAAGTTACTGGTGAAGTTATCGGTGGTTACGCTCTTCGACTTTCTTAAAAAAGCGTCAAAGTTACTCGATTCTGTAATGACGGTCATTTCTTGATTTAGTATTGATATGCTAAATATATTGCCATATTCTTGCTTGCAGTTTTTGAAGAACCTTTCGGAGTCTTTATAAATGGAAAACCCGTTTCCAATTATCGGCCACGATTTGACTTTTCGAATCGTTCCATTTGATAAGGTAGGCATTTTTTCCTCTGTTATCAGATTTTTTTCCATCCCTTATTTTTTAACCAGCCTCTTCTTTTTTTAAACCGATGTCACCCAAACGATGTAATTATTGTGTAAAATGCTTTTGATTCGCGCTGCTTTGGGCTTATTTTTTTTATAAATTATGTGTTTTGAGTTATCTTTTTATGATTAAAGACATTATTGAAGCCCTTTCTGAGTTGCTTCCTCACCAGATTTTGCACGGTCAGCAAGTTGGTACTAAATACGCGGTTGATTGGAGTGGAGAGTCCGCGCTCACACCGGATATTGTTGTTCGTCCAACGAATGTTGCTCATGTTTCTGCGCTGCTACAATATTGCAATCAACACCAGCTACCTATTGTGATTCAAGGCGGCATGACGGGTTTATCCGGTGGTTCTACACCGCAGCATTCAGAGATTGTTTTATCCCTTGAACGGCTTACCGGTATTTCAGAGCTGGACACTGAGTCAATGACCCTGACGGCTTTAGCCGGTACGCCCCTTGAGCATTTACAATTGGCGGCTTCTGAAGCGGGATTGTATTTGCCACTCGATTTAGGGGCGAGAGGTAGTTGTACGGTTGGGGGTAACGTAGCGACTAATGCGGGCGGGAACCAAGTATTAAGCTATGGTATGACCCGTTCTTTAGTGTTGGGTCTTGAGGCAGTGACCGCTGACGGAACGATTATTCGTTCAATGAATAAAATGCTTAAAAATAATGCTGGTTATGATTTGAAACAGTTATTTATCGGTAGCGAGGGAACCTTAGGAGTTGTTACTGAGGTAGTCTTTCGATTGTTTCCTAAGCCGTTGAATAAGCAAAGCGCCTTGTGCGGCTTCTCAACATTTTCGCAGGCGGTATTTTTTTTGCAGCGCATGCAGAGTACTTGTTCGAGGGTGTCGGCGTTTGAGATAATGTGGGATAACTACCTTAAACAAGTGCTTGTAATGAATCAGCAATTCAGTCGTCCGTTAGCCGAAGACCATGCCTTTTATGTGTTAATCGAGATTGAAGGCAACGAATCAGAACGTGATGTTGAGTCCTTTAACCTTCAGCTACAGGCTTGCCTTGATGATGGCATTCTTAACGATGCGATCGTTGCCCAGTCTGATCGAGACGTGGGTCAATTTTGGCAGTTGCGTGATGGGGTGGTTGACATCTTAGCCTCAGTGACGCATCGAGCTAACTTTGATATCGGTGTGCCTATTAGTCAGATGCCAGCGTTTGTTGAGGCTGTTGAAGCGAGCTTGTCAGCGCAATTCGACCATCTAGAGCTCTGTATTTTTGGCCACATGGCGGATGGTAATCTACACATTATCGCTTGGACGGGTCGAGAGGGCGATGTAGAGCTGATTTATCAAAAAGTATACACATTGGTTGGTAACATGGGCGGTACAATCACCGCTGAACACGGTATTGGTACGATGAAGCGACAATATTTATCCTTGTGTCGCTCTGAACAAGAGATCGCTTTAATGCGCTTAATTAAGCAAACGATGGACCCTAATAATATTCTCAACCCCGGACGAGTTATTTGAGGTTTTTATATTGAAATACATTCGTCTTTTTTTCTGTTATCTGTTGTACCTGCCATTGTTTGGTGGCCTATTTTTTTTGATGGCTTGCTCGCATTCTCCTTTGATCAATAGAGCTGTTTCTGATTCTCTTTATCAGCAATCGGTGTTGATCGCAAAAGTTCATCAGTGGCAAGCAATTGATCGTCGTGCGAAGGCAACACCCATCACTGGTTATAAGGTGGCATTAGCAGGACCGGCTGCGCAAGTCATGTTTGGTCTTGATTCGCCTGTGGTCGGGGCGCTGTTCTCTGATACAGTAATGGCATCGCCGCAGCGTATTGATTCATCTAAGTTTGAACGTTTGGCCTTTGAAGCTGATTTATTAGCGGTGGTTAAAAGTGTTGATATTAACCAAGCCAGCAGTATTGAGGAAGTTGCTGAACATATTGCCTATCTAATGGCTTTTGTTGAATTACCCTTACTTTCTGTTTCGCCTAGCCCTGACGCGGGTCCTGATTTCCTTCTGAGTAATGCAGCCGTACAGTGGGGTGTATCTGGCACCAAAATCCCCGCTTCTGCTGATAAAGATTTTATTGCCAGTTTGGCGGCGATGAAAGTCGAGAGTTTTAATGCTAAGGGAGAATTATTGTCGAGCAATCAGGGCCGCGCTATTATGGGCCATCCCTATAATGCTGTTCTCTTTTTACTTCAAGAACTTAAATCACAGAATCGCACATTAAAAGCTAAAGATACGATCAGCCTTGGTTCTTTTTCAAAACCTACCTTAGTCGGTTCGATGAATAAACTCACCGTTATTTACAGTGGTTTTAGTAATGATGAGCAAATGAATGTCGAGGTTGAATTCATTCGTTAATCGCTGTGTATTAATTCACGTATGTAAATGAATAGCTTTCTTGCGGAGGCAGGGGGCTTTTTTTGATCTGCTTCATGCCAACTTTGCCTAACGATTTGCCTCAACCATTGTCGGTCGCCATTTGGATATTGCGCAACTAGCGCTTCAATTTCAGAGTTTTCCTTATTTAACAGACGGTCTCGCCACTGTTCAATAAGGTGAAAATGTTGTGTATTATTTTGATGTTGATTACGTAGTTTTTCAAAGTACGCCTCTATATTTTCAATAGTTTCAGTGGGTTCTTTGCGCATAAGCTTACCAATATACTGCATTTGTCTTCGCAGCCCCTCACGGTGCTTAATGCGCTTAGCTTCGTTTAAGGCAGTGATAAGTATTTCGCTAATGGATAATTTTTCTATCTCCATTGCTTTTAAGTCAATCAGTGCTTTGCCCAGCTCTTGCAAATGATGCATTTCACGCTTGAGCTGACTTTTACTGATTAACGCGTCTTGGTCAATTTTTTTATCGGTATGTGATTTTGCCATAGATTTTTTTCGTTTAGACAATATTAATATTAAGCGTAAAAGATTGTCGCTAGGCCGAGAAAAGACATAAAGCCAACAACATCGGTAATCGTCGTTAAAATAACACCGCCTGCAAGTGCAGGGTCGATATCCATTTTTTTCAGTACTAATGGTAATACAGCACCTGTTAAGGCGGCAGTGATTAAAGTTATTATCATTGCTGCGGCAATGATGCCACCTATGATCAAATCATCAAACCATGCAATGGCAGCTGCGGCAACAACCGCAGCCCAAATAACAGCGTTAATGATACCAACGCTGAGTTCCCTCATGATTAACCATCGCTGATTATGCTTCTCGATATGACCGACGGCTAAACCTCGAATAATGATGGTGAGCGTCTGTGTGCCAGCCACTCCGCCCATACTGGCAACAATAGGCATGAGAATGGCTAAGGCTACAACTTTGTCTATTGCGCCTTGAAATAAATTAATGACTGAGGCCGCGATAAACGCAGTCAACAGATTAAGTCCTAGCCAGAGCGCGCGTCGAGGTGTTGTTTTGATGACCGGTGAAAAGGTGTCTTCTTCTTCATCAAGTCCGGCTAGGCTCATCAGCGCATGATCAGCGTCTTCACGAATGACATCAACGATATCATCGATAGTGATTCGACCAAGCAGTTTGCCTTCTTCATTGATCACGGGCGCCGATACCCAGTCTTTACGCTCAAAACGTCGGGCGACCTCATCATCAGGCATCGTGACAGGAATGGCTTCAGCACCTGATAACATTATTTCGCGAACGGTATTGCTGGGATCTGAGACTAATATTTTTGCAAGGGGTAAGATGCCAGTAAAGGTATCGCCGCGGTTGACCACATACAGCGTGTCTGTCATGTCGGGTATTTCATCGTGACGACGGAGGTAGCGAAGAACCACCTCGATTGAATGGCTGGCTCTTACGGTAATGGTGTCGGTATTCATGAGGCCGCCAGCGGTATTTTCAGGATAGCTGAGCGCGGTAGCCACGCGGTGTCGATCCTGAGCGCTCATGGCTTGTAAGACTTCACGGGTTACCTGTTCGGGTAGCTGCTGAAGGATGTCGACCATATCATCGGTTTCTAACTCTGCCGATAAAGCGACCAGTTCTGCATTGTCCATTTCCAAGGCGAACTGGCCTTGAAGCTCATCACCCAACAGCGGCATCACATCGCTTCGGCGTTCTTCGTCAATAAGTGCCCATAAAATTTGTCGAGAGGGTGGCGGTGAGGCGTCAATGAGATGGGCTGTTTCTTCAGCGGCAAGCACCTGAAGCATATGTTTGGCATGCTGAAATGTGCCCGATTGAAGTAATTTAGCAACTTCGTGGCTGTTGGAGCGGTTCTGCTTGTGATCGACAGTGACTGGCATAACGGCATCTAACTCATCAAAAAAGCATGCGATTTTGACAGTGAAGCTATCAATCGCAGCAATATGAATACATACAGGTTTTAATTATGCGGTAAAGTGTTTATGCCAACAAGCCTAGAAGCAGGCAAGATTACCGATGTTGGCCTTATAACATCGGTAATTGCCTGTAATAAATTGTATTTTTGTCGAGGACGCAATGTTCATCGCGAGGGGGTCAGTGGGCAATGACCTATTGACTATTTTTGGACTGGCAAAGAAGTAAACCACCGATTGAGCTGCCAGTGACTTTCATCATGCCAAGAATATAAACTAAGCCAATGGTCCCATCAAATACCACCAGTAGATATTCTGGCGTGGTCGCTAGGCCATTGGGCACTGCATAAAGTACCGCAGAAATCGCCGTTAAACGGACGAGACCCTGCCAAAATATCACTGGTGATCGATTGACCATGTCCTTGGAGGCCCACATTAAGCATGCTGCAGCCATAGCAAGAAACATACCGAGCGTCATAAGTGAAACGAAGTATCCTGCTGCCGGATTAGATATTGCCCCGTACCAGCAGCCTGCAGCAATAACGAAGTCAAGAGCGCCTGTCCAATATACAAACTTTTGTAACATAGTATTTTTCCTATTAAGTGAAGTGATAGTTTGACGAATGTTTGCAGTTATTTTTTATCGTAGCCGTGCTCTCTGAACCAGGCCACCGCATCTTTAATGGCGGTTTCAATTGGCGTTTGTGGCAGGCCTAATTCTTCAACCGCTTTACTGGGGTCAACAAACACATTTTGCATTGCGTATTTTGAGTTTTTAACGGTTGTCATTGGTGCTTTACCCGTTATTTTTGACCAAAATTCCATTGCTTTTGCGGCGATTATCATGGTTTTAGCTGATAAATGACTAGTGGCAACGTTTGGTACCCCCGCAATTTTACCGACCAGTTGGGCCAGGTCTTTCTGTGACAGATTGCCCTGCTTATTGGCCAGTAAATAAGTTTCACCAATGCGGCCTTTTTCCATTGCCAATAAATGACCGCGAGCAACATCGCGCACGTCAACAGCGCAGAGTCCACCATCAAAATATTGTTTCATGTCACCCTTTAAAATACTGACGATTAAAGAACCCGTCGGTGTTGGCATGCGGTCTCCGGGTCCAAATGGAAATCCAGGGCAAACGATGGTAGCGGGAAGTCCAGAGGTCACCATTCCTTTGATGACATGATGGCTGATAAACTTAGAGACGATGTATTCACTGCCATCGTCCCAACTATTATAAAACGTTTCTTCATCACTTAATTGGCCGTCACCTAAAACACCTAAGGCGGCAATGCTCGAGGTAAAAACAATCTTTTTCACTCCAGCATCTTGCGCAGCTGACATCATGGCTTGTGCACCATTGACGTTAACTTTATGATGTAAAAAAGGATCTTTAGTCCAAACCGCGAATAGGGCAGCTAGGTGGTAAAGTCCCTCGACACCCTCTACACACGGCGCTAATGAACTGGGGTCGAGTAAATTACCTTCGACAAACTCAACTTTCATGCCGTCGAGTGGTGAACGGTCTTCACCTGGCATAACCATTACCCGAACTTCATCACCTTGCTCTAGGCACATCCGAGTCACATGATTGCCAATAAATCCGGTGGCGCCAGTAATGAGTACTTTCATAATTCTCTCCTGTTCTTAATCAACTTACGTTTAACAGCCTGCTTGATCCGTTAGTTGTGTGGCGATGTCTAAGTAGGTGTCGACTCGGTCAGCGATAGCGTCTATCGAATCAACTTTCATTCCTCCACTGGCTCCTTTTTTGAGTCTGGCATAGACGCCTTCAACAATACAGGCTTGTTTCCACCAGCTAAACGCCATGTAGTAATCAAGTTGCGATAAATCTAGGCCTGAGCGCTGGGCATAAAGTTCAACAACCGTATCACGTTGAATAAAGTGAGGATTAAGGGTCGGAGGGTCTAAGAGCCAAGTGACTGAATCTGTCGGATCTGCCCAATAAAGCAGGGACCAGACAAAATCTGCAATGGGGTCTCCGACAGTGCATAATTCCCAGTCTAGAACAGCAGCAATGCGGTAATCATCGCTTAATACTGTATTGTCAAAGCGGTAATCGCCATGCGCTAATCCAGGTCGCGTTTGCTCGGGAGGAATGTTTTTTAATAGTCGTAGGTGGAGTGCATCGAGAACCGGTAACTCTCGAATTTTAGCGGCGTGAATTTGCTTGCGCCATCGGTTTAATTGTCGCTCAACATAGTTTTCGCGTGTTTTTGCTAGAGTGCCGAGGCCAACAGCATCGATGTCAACTGAATGAAAAGCAATCTGTGTATCTATTAATGAATGAGTAGCTGTCAGGCATTGTGTTACGGTAAGATTTTTTGTCGAGGCTTGGTCACGGAGGATGAGACCCTCGACAAAACTCATGACGTAAAAAGGAGCTTGATTCACTTTAAGGTCATCGCAATAGCCTAGCATCTTAGGAACAGGCACATCGCTATGATGATCTAAAGCTGACATGATATTCCATTCACGTGCCATGTCATGTGCTGTTGCAATTCGCGCCGTAACCGGTGGGCGACGAAGAGCCCAGGTATGGCCGGCATCGTCAGTGACTCGAAAAGTAAGATTCGACCCTCCTGCGGCAATTAATGAGAAATCAAACGGTGGCTTTGCGCCGGCAATGTTATGCGTTAGCCAATAACTAACGGCTTTGATATCGATGCCTTTAAGAGTTGTCTCGTTCATAATAGCTCGCGTGCTAGAAACCTAATAACCATCATAATGGCCTGTATAATATTTACTGTGTCATTTTATTCATTCTTTTTGATGGCGCTGACTAGGTGGCCGAATTTTTCCCAAGCGTCTTTTTTACGTGTCGGTATATGCATTGAAGGAAAACCTTCAACGGCGGTTGTTGATTTGAGTAATTGTCGAGCGACCGTCTGTTTATGGACTTCATCGGCGCCATCAGCAATACGCAATGCCCGGCCCGAGCGGTACATGTATTCCAACGGTAAGTCGGTGGTATATCCCAGGGCTCCATGCAATTGTATTGCTCTATCAATAATGGTTAATAAAATCCGTGGAACATGAAATTTTAGCATGGCAATTTCGGTTCTGGACTCCGAGCCATGACCGCCTCGAGTGTCTATGGTCCAAGCGGCTTTTAACGTGAGTAAGCGTGCTGTTTCTATTTCGACAGCTGATTCTGCAATTGAGTCTTGTACCATCTGCAACTGGGCTAGAGTTTTACCCTTTGTTTGTCGAGAAACTGCTCGCTCGCACATCATTTCAAATGCCATATGACACTGCCCAATAATCCGCATGCAGTGATGAATGCGACCACCACCAAGGCGCTTTTGAGCCAATAAAAATCCTTCTCCAGGTTGGCCTATCATATGATCAAGGGGTACTCGACAATTGTCGAATAAGACTTCAGAGTGGCCGCCGATACGGTCACTAATAAAAGGAGCTAGCTGATCATCAGTTTGGTGCATAGGATGGCTCATCGTACCGACATCGCGAACGACCGTCATGCCAGGTGTCCCGCGAGGAACCACGAGCATAGAGGCCCGTTGATGCGGAGCCGCATCGGAGTTGGTAACGGCCATCAGCACGGTGAAGTCAGAAACTGACGCGTTTGATGCATACCACTTATGGCCATTAATGACCCATTCATCGCCGTCTTGTTTGCATTGGGTAGTAATTGCCGTTGGGTCTGAACTTGCAATATGAGGTTCAGTGAGCGAAAAGGTACTGCGCACTTCACCACGCATCAACGGGTATAACCAACGCTCACGTTGTGCTTCTGTTGCGCCAACGGCTAGTAATTCAGCATTGCCAGAATCGGGACCTTGACAGTTAAATATTTCAGGTGCTAATTCACTACGACCCAATATCTCATGGATTAACCCCAGTTTTAGCTGACCCATACCTTGGCCGCCGTGCTCAGGCCCTAAGTGCGGAGACCAAAGGTTTTTGGCTTTGACTTTTTCTTTTAGTGGGGCCCAAAGTTGGTCGAGTTGAGATTGATTAAGTCCCCCTTGTATTAATTCGATAGGAATAATCTCATTATCGACAAAGTCTCGGATCCAATCGAGTTTTTCTTGAAAATCGGCTTCTGTTGAAAAGTCCCAGGCCATTTAACACTCCGGCTCTATATGCGTAAAATTTGTAGTTATAAAGATATTAATCATTGGGGTGTGCCGCATCTAGATCCCAGTTATCAAGTAAGATTTTGTTGGCGTACCAAGTATTCCAGTGTTCAGTCAAATAGCTAATTTTACCGTCAGCATTGAAGCGGAAAACAAAACAATAAACATTCTTATAATCTTTGCCTGAATGAGTTTTACTGTGTTGCGTATGTTGACGCATCACATACTCACCGTCAGCTAAAACCAATAAGTCAGTAAAGACATTCGTTGATAAGTCATAAGAATCAGTGCCTGACTCAGGATTATTCTCACCTGCACCGTAGAGGATTTTTTTTATTGTCTCAATGCCTTTATGCTCAGTTTTTCCTTCGAGGCCAGGCAGTCTTGGCAGTCCGTTCCACCATATGGCATCACTGGAAAATAAGCTTGCCGGGTCACCGCAACTGCCATCAAATAATGAATTGGCACTGGCGATATTCATTATTTCTTGCGTAGTATATTTAGGCATAAAAAACAATCTCTTTTGGCGTTATGAATTAAAGTGATTCCAGCTCAGCACTTCTTCAACAGGCTTTCTGTAAGCGGGTTTAAAGTCGGTGCCTATCGTGTATGCAATGGGAAATAAACCAACTTGCGTGTACTTTTCAAAAGGAATACCAAGTAATTCTGCAAGTTCTTGTTCACGCCAAAGATGAGCAGTGGTCCAGGCACTGCCTAGGCCGTGAGATCGCAGTGCTAAAAAGAAACTCCAGACGGCTTGAATGATCGAGCCGTAAGAGCTTGCTTGCATAAAAACACCGGCGTTTTCAACTCGACCAGACATTAAGGGAATTAATATTGCGGGTGCTTGTGTTAGATTTTCACGCAAATAATCAACAGACTGATTAATTTTTTCAAAACCTGGTATGTCAGCACCCATGTAATTGTCACCTACGGCATCGCCAAGCAAGGCAACGTAGTCGTCCATTGCGTCATTATAAATTTTTGCAATGGATGAAATTGTGTTTTTATCATCAATGATAAGCCATTGCCAAGTATTCATGTTTGAGCCATTAGGGGCCTGTAGCGCGAGCTTTAGACAATCTTCAAGTAACCCTCTAGAAATGGACTTAGTAAAGTCAAGGCGTTTACGAACACTTCGAGTGGTGGTCAATAATTGCTTCGCATCGAGTTCAAGCATAATGACAAATTACTCCGTCGGCTAAAAAAATAAGACTTTTATTCTTACTGTTTAAACGCTATTGAGCAATAGCTGGCAGGGTTAATTAACTGTTATATTTAATGTAAGCAGATGAACACGGCTAACTGATTGTTGTTTATTCGTCTTCATCAAAAAGGTTGTCTATCAATTCTTTTATAGCTTGCATTGCGTATAATTCATCCTCACCGTGGGTAGTTATAATTATCTCACTGCCTTGTGCTGCGGCTAAGAGCATAACTGACATGATACTTTTTCCGTCAACCTGCTTCTCATTGAATGCAAGTAATACTTGGCAGGAATATTGGCAGCTCACGTCGACTAATTTATTGGCTGCACGGGCATGCAGGCCAAGTTTATTTTGAATAAGAATTTTTTCTTTGATCATAAAACCATTTTTCTTTTCAGTGGATTTTTTATAAAAAGATACCAATATAAGTAATTTATTTTTTATCCAATTCGAGGTGTCGAATTTGTACGAGATTCATTTTATTTGAAAAATGTTTATACAGGGCGTTCGTCATAAATACTGACCGATGTTGACCGCCGGTGCAACCGATTGAAATAGTCATATAACTTCGGTTTGTTTGTTTGAATTTAGGCAGCCACGTAGTCAAATAACCAATGATGCTATCAATCATAGCAATGACATCGTCTTTTTTCTCTAAATATTCGATGATTTCTTTGTCATTACCGTTGTATGGCCTGAGGGCTTTATTCCAATAAGGATTGGGTAGGCATCTGACATCAAAAACTATATCCGAATCGACAGGGATATGACTTTTATAGCCAAACGATTGAAATAAGAGTGACATTTCACTGGCAGGTTTATCACTGATTCTATCGCTGATCACCTCTCTTAATTCATGGAATGTCATTTTGCTGGTTTCAATGATTAAGTCAGCCTTTTGAGCAATGCTGTCGAGTAACTCAGTCTCCCGATTGATGGCTTCAGAAAGTGACACCGTCAGACTACTTAACGGATGTTTTCGTCGAGTCTCTGAAAACCTTTTTAAAAGAGTATTATTATCAGCATCAAGGTAGATAATGTTGGTATCAATGTCGCTAGGAATATTCTCAAATATGAGAGAGAACTGAGAGAGTTCATCGTGATTGTTTCTGGCGTCAATACTCACTGCCACGTTACTTTGAGCGGTTGTTCTCGTCTCACTCTTTAATGATTGAAGCGCTAAAGCAGGCAGTAGACTGGCGGGTAGATTATCAATACAATAAAATCCAAGATCTTCTAACATATTTAGCGCGCTACTTTTTCCTGATCCAGAGCGACCACTAATAATGATTAATTTCATCGTTATTCCTTAGTGAAGGTTTTTTTATATTTAATATTTATATCTTGCCTTCAGATAATAAAAGATAAAGCTTTGCTGGATCTTTTGCTTGGCGAATGGCTGTGCAAATTTCTGGTTGGGTTAGTTTTTCAGCCATTAATGCTAAGGTTTGCAAATGATCTTCTGCTGAGTCAGTAGGCACTATTAACGCCCACAAAAGGTCAATATTTTTCCCATCCCTCGCATCGAATGCAATGCCGCCATTGTCCAATGTCATGATGGCACAAATTGGTTCGCAGCAATCAGGGTAGCGGCAGTGTGGTATAGCGATTCCGGCGCCCAGGCCAGTACTGCCAAGTTTTTCGCGATCAGTGAGCGCATCAAAAACCAAATCTTTATTGATGCTCGGAATGTCTTTTGCAAGTAACTCTGAAACGGCTTGCAAAGTTTTCTTTTTACTCGATAGGTTGAGTTTTAATGCTATTCGAGTTGGACTTAAGAGAGGTTTTAGTTTCATTAGCTATCAATAAGCCCTTTATTTTCTCAGGTGATAAATGAATCGTCGATATTGGTATCAGTCACATGTTTAACACTATCACGGTGATGTTTTCCCTGTGATTTTTCTTTGTACTTGATTATTTGACGATCTAACTTATCGGTTAGGTCGTCTATTGCGCTGTACATGTCTTCATGCCCGGCATTGGCAAAAAGATCTGCTCCGGCAACATGAATGGATGCTTCGGCTTTTTGAACCATACGTTCCACTATTAAAGTCACGTCTATTTTAGTTATTTGGTCGGAATATCGTTCAAATCGGTTTAACTTGTTTAATACGTATTCTTTCATTGGATCGCTTACGATAACATGATGCCCACTTATATTGACTCTCATAAAGGTCTCCCAGTTAATTTAGAATTTGTATTGATAGATTTATCGTTGTTACATGCCATGCTTGAGTTAGGATCAAGCCATCAGGCTCGATTAACTTCAATCAGTGTAACTAATTTGACCTCCCGGTGGCGTGATAAGTTTCAATAAACAGGTCAGAAATTCCCCTGTCAATAAACCCTAGACAAGTCTAGATTAGCCTAAATATAGCTGGAAACCAAGTAGAATTGAGTTGCATATTCAACCGAGCATTTTTCGTTCATTTGAAGGGGGAATCATCATAGATTCTCGATACTTAGCGACCGTTCTTCGCGCTACGTTAATTCCTTGTTCAGCCAATATAACGGCGAGCTTATTGTCGCTTAACGGTTTTCGAGTGTTTTCATGAGCAATAATTTTTTTGATGATTGCCCTAATTGCAGTTGAAGAGCATTCCCCGCCTGAATCAGTGGATACATGACTTGAAAAAAAGTACTTTAATTCAAAAATCCCTCTTGGCGTATGCATGAATTTTTGGGTGGTGACTCTTGAAATTGTCGACTCATGCATTTCAACATCTGTCGCAATATCATGAAGAACCAAGGGTTTCATGGCTTCTTCGCCAAGTTCAAGAAAGTTGTTTTGATGCGCTACAATTTTTGTTGCAACCTTTAATAATGTTTCATTTCTGCTATGCAGACTTTTAAGAAACCACTTGGCTTCTTGTAAATTATCTTTCAAGAAATTGTTGTCATTACTACTATCGGCGCGTTTAATAAGCGATGCATATTGGTTGTTTATTTGTATGTTAGGTGCAATATCTGGATTGAGCTTAACTTGCCATTGGTTATTGATCTTATCGACATACACATCGGGTATAACGTATTCGGCAGTGTTTTTATTAAATGAATCACCAGGGCTTGGATTGAGGCTTTTAATAAGCTCTATCACGTTAGCCAGTTCGTGTTCTTTGAGTTTAGTCCGCCGCGTCAGTTGGCTGTAATCGCGAGAGGCTAAAAGATGGAGATGTCGGTCAATAATTTCTGCAGCTTTTTCTCGCCATGGTGTCTGTGCCGGTAATTGCGAGAGTTGAATCATTAAGCAGTCTGTAAGATGAAGACTGGCGACACCGACAGGGTCAAACTGCTGCAGTCGGTGTCGAACGGCTTCGACCTCGTCTAACTCGACGTCTAAACCATCGTCAAAGGTTTCAAGCAACTCCTCTGAAGTGGTCTCTAAAAGTCCGTTAGGCCTTAAAGCATCGATAATTGCGATGGCTATGCAACGGTCTTTTTCACTCATGGGTGTCAGATTTAATTGCCACGTCAAATGACTAGCGAGTGTTTCTGTTGTCGAATTGCGGTAATCACTATCGGGGAATTCATTAAATTCATAGTGATTGTTCTGTGTTGGCCCCCCTGAGTTGGTGTAAATGTCATCCCATTTAGTGTCAATCGTTAACTCGGCAGGGATATTTTCTTGCCAACTATCATCTTGATTATCGTTGACGGTAACGCTGCTGGCATCAAAATCAGCATGGTGCTCACTCGCGGTTTGATCAAAGTTATTCAGTGATTCTGATGGGGTTGTATCATTACTCTTACCGCTTTCAGGATTATTCTTCGAGGTGTCTTTATCTCCGTCAGCGTTGGTGTCGTCTAATATTTCAAGCATGGGGTTGCTGTCGATGATCTGTTGGATTTCTTGTTGTAAATCAAGCGTTGAAAGTTGCAGCAAGCGAATAGCCTGTTGTAACTGTGGGGTCATGGTGAGCTGCTGGCCCATTTTTAATTGTAAGGATTGCTTCATATTTCCTCAGTATGTGTTGGCGCCACAGCGTTATATTGATGGTTTAAATAACGCTTGATCACCGTAGGCCATGGGTTAAATTTTAGCGTCAAATTTTGGAATATGCAAATCTAATGCCAATGTGACATGGTTCGCATTTTTTTTTGACGTGAATGAGCCGATTTGGCGAGGCGCTAATTAAATAACGAATTGATGGCCCAGGTAGGTATCGCGGACTTTTTGATTGGCTAAGATCGTTTCCGTATTGCCCTCGGCAATCACGTGACCTTCACCAACGATATAAGCTCTTTCGCATATATCGAGTGTTTCACGGACATTATGATCAGTGATAAGTACCCCGATACCGCGATTTTTGAGCTGCTCTATGATGGATTTGATATCCCCGACTGAAATGGGATCAACACCAGCAAAGGGCTCATCTAGTAAAATGAATTCAGGCTCACAGGCGAGCGCACGAGCAATTTCGACCCTGCGCCGTTCACCGCCAGAAAGAGACATGCCAAGGGCGTCACGAATGTGTTGAATGCGGAATTCATCGAGTAACTGTTCAAGGATGTGCAGGCGCTGTTTTCGTTTAAGGCCTTTACGCGTTTCAAGGATGGCGGCAATATTATCAGCAACGGTCAGCGTTCTAAAAATTGAAGGTTCTTGTGGCAAGTAGCCTAGACCGAGTTTGGCTCTGCTGTGGATCGCTTTATGCGTAATATCGGAGCCATTAATCTCGATAATGCCATTATCGGCTCTAACAATACCGGCAATCATGTAAAAGCAAGTGGTTTTCCCCGCACCGTTAGGGCCTAAAAGACCGACGACCTCGCCGCTATTGATCATAAGCGAAACATCATGAATAATTTTTCTGCGGTTATAGCTTTTGGCAAGGTGCTTGGCAATTAGTTGGCTCATAGTGACTCTTTGTCTTTGTCTTTAATGCTGGACTTCGGTTTGATGACCGTGCGAACACGGGTTTTATTGTTTTTAGGGTCTGCATTGGCCTTAATGCTTTGCAATTGAGTCGAGTATTCGATTTTATCGCCGGTCACAATATATCCCGCTTGATCAATCGCTGCATTTCCTGTCAGCATTATGATGCCAGTTTCGGGAAAATATTCAATTGTATTGGCTTCAGCTATAACGATCACCCCTTGATTATCTCGCTGATGAAAGAAAGCAGGTGCTCCGGTGGCTTCTATGACACTCTGCTGGTCTTGTGCCGATTCAACGCTCAGATGATTGTTTTTATAAGGGGTGTTAATCATAACGGTATTACCCTTAAGCAGTAATAAGCCCTGTTCGATAATGACGTTACCTCGATAAATGGTATGTCCCAAGCGTTCACTGCGTTCAGCATTATCGGCACTAATTTGAATAGGGTGCTCAGACGACTGTGCCCAAGTAGAGCTAAAAAAAACAGAGGCTATGGTGACCAGCAAAAAATTGCAAATACTGAATGCAACCTTACGCTTACATTGTTCGGTTGCATGTGAGCTGTCAGGGCTGTATGACACTGTTGACTCCAGAAAGCAGCTGCCATTGGCCCTCATTCAGGTTGGCTTTGAGTCCCGTAGCCGTGGTGGTGGTGGTGGGTGATTGAATACTAATCGTTTGATCAGTTGCCAGGGTGTTGTTCACTGAATCAAGCGTTAATGACGGTGTAAAGACTTCTATTTTGCTATTAATAATTTTCACATTACCCGTTAACTTAGTCTCTTCACCCCTGCGCCCAATTAACCCTTCAGCGGCGGTAATTATTAACGGCGGGTCATTTTTTTCACGAACGATCACCTTGGGCTGAATAAGCCTCAATTTCTTATTCTTTGGTTTTGACGTCGTGTTCGCTGTTTGCTTGATGCGTAAGTCAGTATTCTCATCATCATGTATTGATACGATAATCACTTCAGCACGTTCAGCGTTTAACTGCTGACTTAATCGGCCTTCAGAATCGAACTGGCGTATTGCGATATCATCCAAAATGCTTACCGGCTGTTGGCTTTGTTCTGGGGGGGCATTGGATGCGCTGAGCAGTGAACCCAAGTTTAAGTTGAGTGCATAATAGGCAATGATGCTGCAGCTAAGACTGAGTGTGAGCAAGTTTCGGATCTGTTTTTGACGTTTTTTTGCAAACATAAATTAACGGCTTAAAAGTGTTTGATTGATTGGGTTTTTGTCCGAAAGGCATCGATGCTCTTTTCATACAGATCATTGGCATAGAGAATCAGTTCAGCCAATTCTCTCACTGCACCTTCGCCGCCGTTTTTCTTCGATGTCCAGTCTGCCGCTTGCCTTACGTCGGCGTTGCCATTTGCTACAGTGGTGCCTAAGTTGACACTTTGAATGGCACTCAAGTCAGGTAGATCGTCACCCATATAAGCAGTTTGTTGCAATGTAATACCAGTTTTTTTAAGTAATTCATGGAGTGCGCTTAACTTATCTTCTCGCCCTTGAATTACTTCCTTAATTGACAGTTCTTCCGCTCGACGCTCAACTATATTGGAGTTTCGGCCAGTAATAATGGCGACTTGAATTCCTTGATCTTGCAGGAGTTTAATGCCTAATCCATCGGCGATATTGAAGCATTTTAGCTCTTCATTGTTATTGCCAAAATACAGCTTGCCGTCGGTTAAAACGCCATCCACATCGAGAACGAGTAATTTTATCCCTTTAGCTAATAAAAGAATATTCGCATCAATAGCTACGGTTAAAGCTCTATGTTTTATCATGCTAGTCCAGCTTTTATTAAAGAGTGTATGTGAACGACACCCATAACAATATTTCTATCGTCAGTCACTGCAAGACAAGAAATATGATTATCTTCAATGATTTTCATCGCCTGTGCGGCGAGCATCGCACTCGTGACTGTGATCGGTTTTTCGCTCATTAGTTCGCTCATTTTTGTATTGTGTAAATCTTCACGACGATCCAAGGCGCGACGTAAATCACCGTCAGTAAAAATACCTAGCAGTAAGTGTTGATCATTTGTAACGGTGGTCATGCCTAGGCCTTTTTGAGTGATCTCCATCAGTCCCTCAGCCAGATGTGCATCGGGCTTGACGTTCGGAAAGTCTGTTTCCATTACATCGCCCACCTTTAGTAATAGGCGCTTGCCAAGTGTGCCGCCTGGGTGAGAAAAGGCAAAGTCCTCGGCACTAAAGCCTCTTGCTTCTAACAAAGCAATAGCGAGCGCATCGCCCATCACGAGTGTTGCCGTTGTACTGGAGGTGGGCGCTAGGCCCAGTGGGCATGCTTCTTCTTCAACGCTGACATCAAGATGGATATCAGCGCTTTCGGCTAGGGTTGATTGTACGTTGCCTGTCATGGCAATTAAGGGCACACCTATGCGCTTAATTAGGGGCAATAACGTGACTACTTCGAGTGTATTGCCTGAACCGGAAAGAGCAATGACGGCGTCGTCCGCTGTGAGCATACCAAGGTCACCATGGCTAGCCTCAGCGGGATGCATAAAAAATGCAGGCGTTCCTGTGCTCGATAGCGTGGCAGCAATTTTATTTGCGATATGTCCTGACTTACCCATGCCTGTAACCACAACACGACCCTTGCAATGCATGAGCGATTCGCATGCCTTCTCAAATTGCTCATCAAGGCGATGAAACAACGCGTCAATAGACTTTTTTTCTATTTCAATCGTTCGCTTGCCAATATCGATAAAATTAGGCTTTTTAGTCATGTGATTATTGACTCACGTCTTTAGTGGCAAGGGGGCGGTACGTTCGCTGAATCATAGCAGTTGATTGTAAATCCTCATAAGGGATTAGACCCGTGATTAGTTGGCACTGCTTTTGAAAATCATTCAGAAAACACCAGTGATTTAAGGTCAGGTGGTGAGTAAAATGACCTTAAAAGATCATCATGTAATAAAGGACGTAAGTAAGCAGGAGAAGTAAACCGAAGGGTCGACCCATAAAGGGCGCTTTCCCCGTTTTTTGCTGAATAGCACCAAATGCGATTACAGCGACTAACATAAGCGTCAGTAAGACCATCATAAATAAGTCTCTATTGACCGTTGTGGGAGTTAACTCTGAGGGTGAGAAAATCCCTGGTATGGCCATAACTGCTAGTATATTCAATAAGTTAGACCCGATAATGTTGCCTATAGCAATGTCGTGATGGCCTTTTAAGGCACTGGCCACTGAGGCGGCCAACTCCGGTAAGCTGGTGCCCACGGCAACAACGGTTAACCCTATAATCATTGGGCTGACCCCTAAATGCTCGGCTAAAGATGTTGCTGACCAAACTAATAAGTCAGCAAAGACGAGCAAGGTTATAAGCCCGATGGTGAGGTAGACAATAGCCTGTAGGCGTTTTAACGGTGGCGGTTCTGTCACTTCAGTCGAAGAGACCGTTGGGTCTGATTTTGCTCGTCGAGCGTCCCAAATGAGGATCAATGTTGCAAAGAGGGCTGCGGCGAGAAGGCTAAATCCTTCTAAAGCGCTTAAATATAAATCCCATAAGAAAAAAACAGCCAAAAAACTAGCAAGCAATAACAGTGGGATTTCAATGCGCATTAGGCGAGTATTTACCGGGATTGCTGCAATAAGCGCTGTAATACCTAAAACCAAGCCGATATTAGCGATATTTGAACCGATAGCATTGCCGATCGCTAAATTAGGCACACCCTCTAATGCAGCACCAGCAGAAACAAACATTTCAGGCGCTGAGGTGCCAAAGGCTACGACCGTTAAGCCGATCAACACGGGTGTCATGCCTAAGTGTTTGGCAAGCGAAGCACTGCCATTAACAAATATATTAGCGCTCCAGACCAATCCTATAAAACCAATGATGAGAGTAATGATCGCAATAACAGAGATTGGCATATATTTTTTTTCTAGCGTTAATGGTCTTAAAAGGTAAGCATGAGCGTCAAGCTGTACAAATTTAAGCCTAAAGTGACGGAGTTTAGGGTATTAGTTGGTTAACTATGAATTGCCGAAATGCCTAAGCTTGCGAACTTTTGTGCTGTTTTTTTACTGTGGTTTTGTGCTTGACCGTGAGAAAATAACATTTTATGTCGTCCTTTACCGCTTAAATAAATAACGTTGATGGTTAAAAAAGCCATTAACGAGTTTTATTTGATAATAGACATCAATTAAGCCTAATTGTCTGTAAAATGTAAACTATACAGTAGGACATCTATTGCGACAACGTAGGGAGCGGATTTAATCGACCGAGAACGCATAAAAAAGGAATTAATACAGTTCGTTGTTATCAAATCATTTTCAATAATGAACAAGTAAAATAGCAAATTTTAAGGAGCGCAAGGCATGGCAAGGTTTGAAAAAATATTTTCTGTTGTTTGGTCTGTTTTAGCCATTGCTTGGGGTAGTAGTAGCTACGCTGAACACCATCCAGCTGCCGATGTTGATTTCAAGCCGCTGCAAGTCGAGCAAATACCGTCAAAACAGCTTGCTGCTTATCAAATGGTAGAAGCCATGACTGATGATCTAGTGCTATTAATTGAGGCTGCACAGCGGTATTCATCAGATGACGAGCAGCGCTTTTTCGTTGAACTTGATGGCTTGTTAAGGCCAGTTGTTGATTTCACCTCATTCTCCCGCTCGGTCATGGGGCAGCATGCAAGCTCTAAAAAAATTGCGTCGTTGTCAGTGTCACAGCAGCAACGTTTGAACCTGCAAATAATGCGCTTCAGTGAAGTGTTCTCTGTTTCATTGATACGAACTTATGGCAAGGGTCTGCTGGCGTTTGAAGGACAAAAGATTGAGGTGGTTGTGCCAAATGAGATTAACTTATTGGCCACCAAAGCCAGAGTTAAGCAGTTGATTTATGGCGATCGACAACAACCTTATGAAATTCAATATACTTTGCGTAAGAATCCTGATGGTCAATGGAAATTACGCAACATGATTGTTGAGTCGATTAACTTGGGTTTAATTTACCGTAATCAATTTAATAGTGCCTTTCAGATTTATGAGGGTGACATTGATAAGGTGATTGATAACTGGCCCACTTCTAATGATGACTCATAAATATCAGACAATGGCCAAGTCACTTTTTATACATCGTAAGAGAGTACCATTATGCAAAAAGAAATTATCGATTTAATTCAAGCTCAAATGAGTGTTGATCATCTTGAGGTTGAGTTGTCGGGTAATCATTGTTCTGTCACTGTTGTAAGTGCTGAATTTGAAGGCCTATCAGCGGTAAAAAAACAACAGTGTATTTATCAATGTCTAAATGAAAAAATCGCCTCAGGTGAGATTCATGCAGTCAACATTAGAGCCTTAACGCCCTCGCAATGGCAAGCTAACGCTTAAACTAATTCTTAAAAAGAAGATCCCATGGATAAATTATTAATTAACGGCCCTTCAAGAATTGAAGGTGAAATTCGAATTTCGGGCTCAAAGAATTCGGCGTTGCCTATTTTAGCTGCTGGGTTGCTGAGTAAAAAACCCGTTAAAATAGGGAACTTGCCTCATCTTAACGATGTGACCACTATGATCGAGTTATTGAGCTGTTTAGGGGTTGATCTATTGATAGATGAGAGGCTAGGCGTTGAGTTAAATGCTGAACACATAAGTCAATTTACTGCGCCGTATGAACTAGTTAAAACAATGCGGGCGTCGATTTTGGTGTTAGGTCCATTACTGGCCAGGCTCGGTCAAGCAAGAGTCTCTTTTCCAGGTGGCTGCGCTATTGGTAGCCGCCCAGTTGACTTGCATTTAAAAGGTTTTGAGGCGTTAGGGGCGACAGTGACCATTGAGGCAGGTTTTATTCAAGCAGTGGTTGAGGGTCGGCTAAAGGGCGCTCATATTTTTATGGATAAGGTGACTGTCGGAGGCACTGAGAATATCTTAATGGCGGCGACTCTTGCCGAGGGTCGAACTATTATTGAAAACGCTGCTCGTGAACCCGAAGTGGTTGATCTGGCCAATTTTTTAAATGCAATGGGTGCTAAGATTACGGGTATCGGCACCGACAAGTTGATTATTGATGGTGTTGAAGCCTTACACGGCTGCGAATATGCAGTCATGTCTGATCGTATTGAAGCAGGTACTTTTTTAGTTGCTGCTGCTGCCACGAGAGGTTGGATCAAAGTCAAGGATGTTGACCCTCATTCGCTCGAGGCTGTTTTAGCTAAACTTGAAGAGGCCGGTGCAAAGATAGCCGTCGGTGACGATTGGATTAGTCTCGATATGGAAGGCAGAAAGCCAGTTGCAGTCGATATTCGTACGGCACCTTATCCCGCCTTTCCAACAGATATGCAAGCACAATTCACGGCAATGAACAGCGTCGCCACCGGTGTTAGCACGGTGGTAGAGACTATTTTTGAAAATCGCTTAATTCAGGTCCATGAAATGAATCGAATGGGCGCTAATATCCGTATTGAAGGGAATACAGCGATTGTTGTTGGCTGCGAAGAATTGACAGGCGCCCCTGTCATGGCCAGTGATCTTCGTGCATCGGCGAGTTTAGTTATTGCCGGATTATGTGCAAATGGTGCCACATTGGTCGATCGCATTTATCATATTGATCGAGGGTATGAATGCATCGAAGAAAAAATGCAATTATTGGGTGCAAGCATCCGTCGCATTCCGGGTCACCTTAGCAATGAAAAGAGCGAGTCCTCGTCATGATAACTATTGCACTGACTAAAGGTCGAATTTTAAACGATACGTTGCCTTTGCTTGCGGCGGCAAACATTGTGCCCGAAGAGAATATTGCTGAAAGTCGAAAATTAGTTTTTTTAACCAATCACGTGGATATTCAATTATTGGTGCTTCGCGGCGTGGATGTACTGACTTATATTCGCTATGGCACCGCTGATATGGGTGTCGTGGGCAAAGACATGTTAATGGAAGACGGTGGTGCTGAGCTTTATGAGCTACATGATTTAGCTATCGCCCGTTGTCGTTTAATGACTGCTAGGCAAACGCAGGCAGTCAAGCCCAGTGTCCAGTCGCGGTTAAAAGTGGCAACTAAGTACGTCAATATAGCTCAGCGGTTTTATGCCGAAAAAGGTGTCCAAGCCGATATTATTAAGCTCTATGGTGGTATGGAGCTTGCGCCGATAATGGGCTTGGCTGATGAAATTGTTGATATCGTCGATACGGGAAAGACGTTGGTTGCCAATGGCCTAGAACCGGTTGATTTTATCGCTGATATTAGTTCCCGTTTAGTGGTCAATAAGGCATCGATGAAGGTCAAGTACAGTCGGCTTAAATCATTGACTGACTTAATTGCTTCTGCGGTTGGCGATAAGTAATGTTGAAATTATTAACATGTAGCGCCTTTTTGGGGGAGTTTCTATGACAATGCAGATGAAAGCTAGATTGACTCCGCGACGGTTATCAGCGAATGACTCAAACTTTAGCGATGATCTTGCTCTACTCACAGCGTGGACTGCGGTCGCAGATCAGTCTTTAGAAATTGCTGTGCGCGATATTGTCACCACGGTTCGACGTCAAGGTGATGTTGCGGTTATTGATTATACGGCACGCTTCGATCGCTTTGAAGTGGATGCATTACCCGCGTTAACAGTAGATAAAGCAGCCATTAAACAGGCATTACTGGATCTTGACGCACCGTTGCGAAACGCCCTAGAAGCATCGGCGCGTCGGATAAGCGATTTTCATCAACGGCAACGACAAGAGTCCTGGCAGTATACAGACGCCACTGGAACCTTGCTGGGTCAGCAAGTTACTGCGTTAAAGCGAGTAGGTATTTATGTGCCTGGCGGTAAGGCTGCGTACCCTTCAAGTGTTTTGATGAATGCATTGCCGGCAAAAGTTGCCGGCGTACAAGATATTATTATGGTCAGCCCATCGCCGGGTGGTCAAGTTAATCAGACTGTTCTAGCGGCAGCGGCTATTGCTGGTGTCGATAAAATCTTTACTATCGGCGGTGCTCAAGCCATAGCTGCTTTAGCTTATGGTACTGAGAGCATTCCGCGAGTAGACAAAATTGTGGGCCCTGGCAATCGGTACGTTGCCTGTGCCAAGAAAATGGTTTTTGGCGATGTTGGTCTTGATATGTTGGCTGGTCCGTCAGAGATTTTAGTTATTTGTGATGGTAAAACAGATCCTGATTGGATTGCTATGGATTTATTTTCGCAGGCTGAACACGATGAGGATGCACAAGCAATTTTAATCAGCCCAAGCAATGATTTTTTGCAAGCGGTTGAAGACAGCATGAATGTATTAATTGGTGACATGAGCCGCAGTGACATTATTCGACAGTCAATCAGTCAGCGCGCAGCTTTTATTTTAGTGGATGATTTAAGTCAGGCGATGGAGGTTAGTAATATCATCTCTCCTGAGCACTTAGAGTTATCAGTCGATGATCCTGAATCATGGTTGCCCAGCATTGAAAATGCGGGTGCAATATTTATGGGTCGATTTACCCCTGAATCAGTAGGTGATTATTGCGCAGGCCCCAATCATGTTTTACCAACTTCGACGACGGCTCGATTTGCATCGCCGTTGGGTGTATATGATTTTCAAAAGCGTAGCTCACTTATTCAATGCAGTCCTGAATCATCGGCTAATATTGGTCGGTTTGCGTCAGTAATTGCCCGCAGTGAGTCATTAACGGCTCATGCACGTTCAGCTGAAATGAGAATTGAATCTATTGACCGAAGTTATCAAGGGGGGAGTCAGCGTGACTGATAAAAATACCTTCTGGAGTCCCCTGGTTCATCAGTTGGAGCCCTATATTCCCGGCGAGCAGCCCGTCGGTGACAATCTATTAAAGCTAAATACCAATGAAAGCCCTTATCCGCCATCACCTAAAGCACTAGCGGCAATCGCAACCCACGCGGACGATAATTTACGGCTTTATCCTGATCCTGAATCAACGCAGCTAAGAAATGTTATCGCTAATTACTACAACCTTGATAGCGAACAGATTTTTATTGGTAATGGCTCAGATGAAGTGTTAGCCCATTCGTTTAACGCTTTTTTTCGTCAGCCAAAGAAGATTTTATTTCCTGATTTGACGTACAGCTTTTACCCAGTTTATTGTCAGCTATACCAGATTAACTACGATTTAGTGGGCTTAAACGATAGCTTTGAAATAGATATAGCCGATTATGATCAAGATAACGGGGGCATTATTTTCCCAAATCCTAATGCACCAACGGGAATAGGCTTGAGCCGTGCTGCTATTGTTTCGCTGTTAGAAAGAAATCCGCAGTCGGTGGTGATCGTTGATGAGGCTTATATTGACTATGCACTGCAGAGTGACGCTATCACCAGCTCGGAATCAGTTGCATCGGTGGTTGATTTGACTCGTCAATTTAATAATTTATTAGTCGTCCATACGCTTTCAAAATCTCGAGCTTTTGCGGGAATGCGAGTTGGTTATGCTATTGGCCATGCAGATCTAATCGAGGCGTTACAGCGGGTAAAGAATAGCTTTAACTCTTATCCTATTGATCGTCTCGCTCAGCAGGCCGCTATTGCTAGTTTTGGTGATGATGCCTATTTTCAGTTTACTGTTGATAAGGTGATTGCTAGTCGAGCCCGTTTAGTCAGCGACTTAGATGAGCTTAATTTTGCTTGTTTACCGTCGGCGGCCAACTTTGTTTTGGTTCGTCATCCTCTGCTTGATGCGCCGGCATTGGCCAGTTACTTACGTGAGAATAATATTATTGTCAGATATTTCTCAGCGCCACGCATCGATCAGTATATTCGTATTACGGTGGGGACCGACCAGCAAAATCAACGACTGATCACCGTTATTAAGCAGTTTCTCGCCGTTTAATCTGAGTTTGCAATTAACATGACCATGTTGAAATCTTTGCCAAGTTTGAGTGGCAAGATGGATATAATTTCGATTTAATTATTATTAAGTCATCAAATCGGTAGAAGAGGGTTTAGTTGTGGCACTTTCCGTTGTTAGTAAAGTTATTATAGGTGTCGGTTTAGCGGTTACGTTATCTCATTATGCGTTAGCCGAGCAATGTGAGCCAGCGGTCGCCGCGGCTATAGATCTTACGCCGAATATTAACGGCTGGGGCATCAACAAAAGAAATCACCGTTTTATCGCTGAGACTGACGCCGGAATCAATAAAAATAATCTGGCTAGCTTGCAAGTCAAATGGGTGTTTGCCATGCCCAAGACAAAAACGCCTCATACACAGCCTTTTATTACACCAGATACGGTTTTTCTGGGTGACGAGCCAGGCATGGTTTACGCATTAGATCGTGAAACAGGTTGCGAAAAGTGGCGCTTTGATGCTGATACAACGGTGCGGACAGCCCTTCGGTTTATGTCCTTTGAGCGTGACGGCCAACGACACAATTTGTTGACTTTTGGCACCGCCGGTGGAGAGGTTTTTGGTATTGACCCCTTAACCGGTGAGCAGCAATGGCGAGTGCTTGCTGATGAACATTCAAAAGTGATGGTGTCGGGTTCTTCAGTTGACCATCAAGGGGTTATCTTTCAGCCAGTCTCTTCCTGGGAGGCGATGTGGGCAGTCAACCCATTTTATGCCTGCTGCGATTTTAGAAGTTCAGTCATGGCGTTAAATCCGGCCAACGGTCAGTTGATATGGCGCAGTTATATGATCCAAGAAGAGTCAAAACTGATCAAAAAGCGGTTGTTTTTGCCGGATCAATACGGCCCATCAGGCGCGCCAGTTTGGTCTCAACCAGCCCTAGATGCTAAACGCAATCGCTTGTATGTAGGCACGGGTGAAAACTATTCTTCACCAGCTACCGATACCAGTGATTCGATTATAGCGATTGACCTTAATACCGGTGAGATGCTCTGGAAACAGCAATTCCTGGCTTCTGATGCGTGGAATGTTGCTTGTGAATCCCCTTTTTATTTTAATTGCCCCTCTGAGCGAGGCGAAGATTTAGATTTTGGTGCGCCGCCAATATTGGTCACGGTTGATGGCCAAGACATTATTTTGGCGGGTCAAAAGACGGGCGCTGTGTTTGCGTTAGATGCCGATAAAGAGGGTGAATTACTATGGCAGCAAAAACCAGGTACTGGCGGCAAACTTGGGGGTGTCCATTTTAGTATGGGTGTCGATGAGGCAAAAGGCGTGCTATATGTTCCTATCAGTGATCGACCTGTCGACATTCTAGGTGATAACCCTGAAGGCCTGCCCAATCCTTCGCTGCATGCCTTCGATATTGCTACGGGTCAATTGATGTGGTCGACTGCTGCACCAAACATTTGTGTCGATGATCAAGGTAAGCCGGTCAAACGATGTCACCCCGGCTTATCGGCGGCTGTCACTGTGACCGAGAACTTGGTGTTTGCTCCGTCTCTTGACGGACACATACGCGTTTTTGATGCCGAAACGGGAGCCTCTGTATGGGCTTTTGATGCACGAGGGGAGTTTTCCGCGGTGAATGCCAAAAAGGCAAAGGGAGGCACCCTTGACCTCGGAGGCGCCTACCTTGATGGTGGTCAGCTTTTTATCAATGCAGGCTACGGTACTTTTGATCAGCAAGGAGGCAATGCGTTTATCGTGCTAGAGGCCTCTGACACCTAAATTATCAGCCTTTTTCTTCTCCTGCCTCGCGCATTTCAATCTCTTTGCTTTCATCAGAGAGATTGAATCGCGATAAAAAAATCTTTTTTTATCCTATAAAATTATAATAAATTACAAACTTAAAGTAGCACATTAAGTTTGTAATTTAGCTGTATGTAATCTATCAGAAAGCTATTGCGCGCTATTTATATGCTCGCAGCTATCCCCGTTAAGATACTGATTTTACTCGTTAAAATACTTTAAAGCAGCGCTTGCATGAGAGTCGTTATAGCCTTATAGTGTTGGAATGTGGTGTAAAGTGGTGTTTTGTGGGTAGTTTAAGGGTTTTACAGTGTTCTCCAGGTCTATTTTTAGCCGGCGGTTTAAGCCGGCTCGTTTTTTGCCCGAGCATTGTTCGCTAAGTGGCCCCATGCCGTCACATCAAACATATTTAAATGCAGTGTATTGCCGTTGCCGGCGAGTAAATTGAGGGCATATTTTGTTTCGAGGCGTTAACCCTATCAATATGGATGCTAAAGGTCGAATTGCGATGCCGAGCAAGTATCGTGACCGCCTGGTTGACGCATCTGCTGGACGCCTAGTTGCCACCATTCATCTGCAGGTTAAGTGCCTATTAATTTACCCATTACCCGTTTGGGAAATCATTGAGCAAGAAATTCAGGATCTGCCAACCTTAAAGCCTGAAGTTGGTCGGCTACAGCGATTAATGTTGGGTTATGCCTCTGATATTGAACTTGATGGGAATGGCCGATTATTGTTGCCTAATGCACTTCGAAGCCATGCCGGCTTAGATAAAAAAGTGGTGTTGGTTGGGCAAGGGAAAAAACTCGAATTGTGGAGCGAGTCGCTTTGGGAGTCAGAGCGAGAGAGTGGTCTCGGTCAGGCTGCAGATCAACCGTTGCCAGAAGAATTTTTCACGTTGTCACTTTAATGGTGGCTGAGGCAGACGCAATTAAGGGCTCGAGAAATCATCAAGCGGTCTTAGCCCAAAAAACGGTTGATGCTTGGTTAACTGACCCCGATGGTATTTATATAGACGGGACATTTGGGCGCGGGGGGCACAGTCGGTTATTGCTTGCTAGATTGTCCGCTAAGGCGCAGTTATTGGTGGTTGACCGAGACCCTGAGGCGATCGTCGTTGCCAATGAGTTAGCACGTGAGTTTTCTCAGGTGTCGGTTGAGCAGTGTGAGTTCGCCGATATTGGTGGCTTAGTGGTTGCTAGAGGCTGGGAAGGAAAAGTCAACGGAGTATTACTGGATTTAGGGGTTTCATCACCTCAGTTGGATCAAGCAGAGCGAGGCTTTAGTTTCTTGCGGGATGGTCCGCTTGATATGAGGATGAACCCTAACAAAGGGCAAAGTGCTGCGCAATGGTTGGCGGTTGCTAAAGAGGTAGAAATTCGCGACGTATTGCGTCATTTTGGCGAGGAAAAATTTGCCACTCGTATAGCCAAAGGCATTATAGCAGAGAGGCTGTTAAAGCCTATTACAACGACGCATCACTTTGCTGATGTTATTGATAAGGCGATGCCGGTTGTCGAGAAAGGTAAACATCCCGCCACACGCAGTTTTCAGGCAGTGAGAATTTTTATCAATGAAGAGCTTGATCAAGTAAAATTTTTTTTAGATAGCAGTGTGGAATTGCTTGCAGCGGGAGGTCGTCTAGCGGTGATTAGCTTTCATTCTCTCGAGGATAGAATTGTTAAGCGCTTTATTCGTCGTCAGGTTCAGGGTGATCGTTTACCCGCGTCAATTCCAGTAAAGGATGAAGCGCTCAATAAACGAATGAAAATGATTGTTAAAGCCGCTAAAGCAGAAGAGAAAGAGCTGGCAGAAAATATCAGAGCAAGAAGCGCCATTTTGCGTGTTGCAGAAAAATTATGAAGAGTAGCAGTAAGTAAAAAAATGACGTTTTTAATTGTCGAATCTGGGGGGATTCAATTAGTAATGTCAACGCTTAATCAATCAAAATCATATCTTCGGGCGATTGCTGTGTTGCTAGTGCTGGTTACCTCATCAGCGCTGGCCGTGGTTTATAGCAGCTTCAACACACGCCAACTTTTTATTCAGTTACAGGCGCTTCAGGCACAGGCAGCTTCGCAGCAAGTTACACAGGGTCGTTTACTGCTTGAGAGCAGTGCTTGGTCTTCCCTGTCATCCGTTGAGCGCGCAGCGAGAAATGAGCTGTCGATGAGAGAGCCGTCTGAAAAGCAATTAGTGGTGGCGACCATTAATGCAAGGAAGGTTCACTGATGGGGTATAAAAATCGCCTCGATAAATGGTCTTGGCGGGTTTACCCTCTGTGGTTAATGTTGCTTATCGCTTTATTGGCACTGATCTTTCGTCTCGCCCAACTTCAATTGTTTGATGCTGAAAAAGGGCGAATTTTTTTGCAGCAACAAGGAGACGCGAGGGTAATACGTAATGAGCTGATACCAGTAAGCCGCGCAGAAATAGTCGATCGAAACGGTTATCTCTTGGCGTTTAGCTCACCAGTAAAAACGGTTTGGGCCAATCCGAAATTGATTGTTCGTGACGAGATAGAGCTTGATGAGTTAGCATCTTCATTGGGTTTATCATTAGACGCACTGAAGGAGAAGTTGTCGACTAAAAGTTCCTTTGTTTATCTTCGCCGACAGATGGATCCGCAGCAAGCTGAACTTATCGCAGCAAAAAAATATGCGGGTATATTCTTTAAAACAGAATATAAGCGGTTTTATCCTGCTGGCGAGGTGACTTCGCACTTGGTTGGCTTTACTGATATTGATGAGCGTGGCCAAGAGGGTATAGAGTTGTCTTATGACGAGATCTTGCGGTCTCGATCTGGTTTGAAGCAAGTCATGCGAAATGCTCGTCATGAAAATATCAAAAACATCAAGCAGCTCTCTCCTGCTAGTGCAGGTCAACAGATTGCTCTGTCTATTGATATGCGGCTGCAGTACGTTGCTTATCGTGAATTAAAATCTGCTGTTGCGAATCATCAGGCATCATCTGGTTCAATTGTTATTTTAGATACTAACACTGGTGAGGTTTTAGCGTTAGCTAATCAGCCGTCTTATAATGCCAATGATCGGCAGCAGTTTATTCCTGAACACATGCGAAATCGCGGCATTATAGATTTATACGAGCCCGGTTCAGTGGTCAAGCCTTTTACTGTCATGGCAGCGCTTGAATCAGGTGATTTTGATCTCACGTCAACAATTGACACCTCACCTGGAACAATCTATTTAAATGGTAATTTAGTCTCTGATCAGAAAGATTATGGAAAAATTGATTTGGCGACTATTTTATCCAAGTCTAGTAATGTCGGTACCAGTAAGATAGCCATTAGTCTGGGTGAGGACCAATTACTGAATTTGTTTGCAAAGCTGGGTTTGGGTCAACACAGTGCCAGTGGTTTTCCTGGTGAGCAATCGGGTCATTTACCTCGCTATATTGACGATGAGCTATTTAAGGCGACTCTCTCTTTTGGTCATGGACTGACAGTGAACAGTATCCAGTTGGCTAGGGCCTATGCGGTAATAGCGAATCACGGTGTTAAGCAACCGATTAGTTTGCTTAAATTAGGTCCTCAAAATGTTGTCTCCGATGCGCATATTATTGATGTTGTGTCTTCAGCAACGGCAGATAAAGTATTAACCTTGATGCAAGGTGTCACCGAGTTAGGTGGTACCGGAATGCAAGCGGCCATTAAGGGATACAGCGTAGCAGGTAAAACAGGAACCACTCATAAGGTGGGTCAGCAGGGCTATGAGGGCAGCCGATATCGGGCAAGTTTTGCCGGAATTGTGCCGGCGAGCTCGCCGCGTTTAGTTGCAGTTATTACGATTGATGATCCCGTTGGTAATAAATATTTTGGTGGCGATGTGGCGGCGCCGATTTTTTCTCGAGTAATGGCTTCGGCATTACGATTACTAAATATACCGCCAGATCAAGCCAGTGAGCTTGATGCTTCTGAATTCACAACTGCCTCTCAGCGATTGTTCGACAAGAAACTCGTTGACGACAAGCCTGACAATGTTCGAGATAAGCATGGAAGCGTTTGATATGGCCAATCATTCAAACGCTAAGGTGAGCTACGAATCTCGAGTCATTGACTTGCTGATCAGCTGTCAAATCATTATTGATGAGTTAAATGACGTCGGGCTTGATATTAAAAATTTACTCGTCAACGGCTTGTCGACTAATAGTCAAAATGTTCAGCCAGGCGATGCATTTATTGCGCTCAGAGGGATGCACGTTAGCGGCCATGACTTTATCGATCAAGCGGTCAATAACGGTGCTGTGGTGGTTTTTGCGGACACAGATGAATCTTTTTCATTTCGATATCGACTCAATACGCAAGTATTCTTTATTCCAGATTTAGCGACGCATATAAGTCATTTGGCCAGCTGTTTTTATGCTGATCCCAGTCAGAATTTACCCATTATTGGCATTACAGGCACGAATGGTAAAACCAGTTGCAGTCATTTTATTGCGTGTCTTGTGAGTGGTGTAGGGTGTCAGGGTGCGGTAATAGGAACGCTGGGATATGGACTTTCTCCGCACCAACCTCACCGGCCCTTGGTTTCGACAGGGTTTACAACTCCAGACGCTGTTCAGCTACAAGCATGCCTTGCTGAATTATATGTTAAGTCAGTGGATTTAGTGGCCGTTGAAGTGTCGTCGCATGCGTTGAGTCAGCATCGAGCAGATGCAGTTGCATTCAATGTGGCTGTATTAACTAATCTATCGAGAGATCATCTTGATTTCCATCAAGACATGCTAAGTTATTCTAAAGCTAAGCGTAAACTTTTTTCATTTCCCAGTCTTAATGCGACGATTATTAATATCGATGATGAGTTTGGTTTAAGCCTGCATGAAGAGTTATCAAGTCGATTAACGTGTGTAACTTATTCAATACAAAAAAAAGAGGCAGACATCTATGCCTACGACACCACCTATAAATCTGATTCTATCGAAACACGCATCAAAACACCTAATGGCAATGGTAGTCTTCATTTGCCGTTTGTCGGCCAGTTTAATTTAAGCAATGCTTTGGCTGCTTTGGGTGCTTTGCTCGAGTCTGGCTATGAGTTAGCGGACTTATTAAAGGCTTTTTCAACGTTACCAAAGATTCCTGGGCGGATGGAAGTTGTTGCTAATCCAATGCCCAATCTTGATAGTCAACAGCCCTTAGTTGTTGTTGACTATGCCCATACACCAGAAGCGTTGGAATTGGCCTTAACGACCCTCAGAAATCACACTGCTGGAAGTGTCTGGTGTGTGTTTGGTTGTGGCGGTGATCGTGATCATGGTAAGCGAGCGGCTATGGGTCGAATTGCGAACCAATTAGCTGATCGGGTTGTTATTACTTCAGATAATCCTCGTAGCGAACTGGCTGAACAAATTATTGATGACATCCTGTTAGGTGTTGAAGACATGCAGGGTGTTTTTGTTGAGCAAGATCGGGGTACTGCGATAGCCTTTGCAATAGAGCAGTCAGTTAATAATGACGTTATTTTAATTGCTGGGAAAGGCCACGAAAACTTTCAAATCATTAATGCTGAAAAAATTCCTTTTAGTGATGTAACCGTCGCTGAAAATAATTTGCAGTTGAGGGCGTCAGCATGATGAGCGTCATAGACTTGCAGGCCATTGCTAAAGTAACCAATAGTCAGTTCTCAGGCAAAAATAGCCAAGTTAAAAATATTTCCATCGATAGTCGAAAAGTGCAGCTAGGCGACGTTTTTATCGCTATTAAGGGGAACCGTAATGACGGGCATTGTTTCGTTGATGTCGCGATTCAACGAGGCGCTGTTGCAGTGATGGTGGAAAAAGAGCAGGCCGTTAATGTCCCTCAATTAATTGTTAAAAATACACGCCAAGCCTTAGGTGATATTGCTAAGCTTAACAGAGAGGCATTTAACGGTAAGGTTGTAGCGATCACTGGTAGTTCTGGTAAAACAACCTGCAAAAATATGCTGAAAGCAATATTGTCAACAGTCGGCCATGTCTGCGCAACAGAAGGCAATTTTAATAATGAGATTGGCTTGCCTTTAACTGTGCAGCGTATCACTGATAGTCATGATTTCGCTGTTTTAGAAATGGGCGCGGCGAAGTTAGGTGATATTGCAAGCTTAACTGACGTAGCACAACCGTTGATAAGCGCCGTGACGAATATTGGTGCTGCGCATATAGCCGGCTTTGGTTGCTTAGAAAATACAGCGTCGACCAAATCAGCAATTTATAATGCATTACCTCATGACGGTTGGGCCATTGTTAATCTTGATGATAATTTTTCACATCTGTTTCTTGAGCGCGTTAAAGCGCAGAAAAAAAACGATCGACTATTAACTTGTTCACTGCATTCCAGTGAAGCCAATATTTTTGCCACTGATATTCAGCAAAATGACAGCGGTTTACAATTTACTATTAATATCAATACAAGATCAGAGAAGAATCTTATACCCATTGAGTTACATTTTTTAGGCTTACACAATATATATAATGCTTTGCTAGCGGCAGCTATGGCAAAGTCTCTTGGTCTTCATGATGACAATATAGCTGTAGGTTTGTCTGCGGTATTTCCTGAACGCGGTCGGTTATCAAGCATTCAGGCTGCAAATAACTTAACGGTAATTGATGATAGTTACAATGCTAATCCTGCATCGGTGAAGGCTGCGATTGATGTATTAGCGACGCTTTCTAAACAACTGCAAAAGCCCTCAATTCTTGTTGTTGGCGATATGGCTGAATTAGGTGATGAAGCGATTGAGCATCATCACCATGTTGGCCGTTATGCTGCTGAGCAAGGCATAAACAGTCTCTATGCTATCGGAGTCTATGCTAACGATGTTCTGTCAGCCTATGGGCAGTATAACAGTGGCCAGTTAAAAGAATTCAAATCCAAGCCAGTCTTGATCGAGTGCTTGTTATCAAGTGAATGTGCCGGTGGAGTGGTCCTAATAAAAGGATCCAGAAGTGCTGCAATGGATCAAGTTGTTGACTTGCTAAGTATAAATAAAAACGATTCCTCAAGGGAAAAAAGCGCATGTTGATTTTACTGGCTGAATATTTGCAACAATATTTCAGCGCTTTTTCAGTGTTTCAGTATTTAACTCTGCGTGGCATATTGAGCGTTATGACAGCACTAATGATTTCGCTATTAATTGGTCCTTGGGTTATAAAAAAATTAAATTATTATCAGGTTGGTCAGTCAATAAGAGATGATGGTCCTAAAACTCATTTAGTTAAAGCCGGAACGCCGACAATGGGTGGTGTGCTAATACTATTAAGCATTTTTACCAGCACTCTTTTGTGGTCAGATTTAAGCAATCGATATGTTATTGCTGTTTTGTTTATTACTCTTTCCTTTGGATTGATCGGCTGGGTTGATGATTACCGCAAAGTGATCGCAAAGAATTCAGTGGGTTTGGCGGCAAGATGGAAACTATTTTGGCAGCTGTTGTTTTCATTACTCGTCATGACGGCTTTGTATGTGACGACTACCAGCCAGGCAGAAACGCAGTTAATAGCGCCTTTTTTCAAAAATTTTGTATTGGATTTAGGTGGTTTTTATATCGCTTTTGGCTGCCTAGTGATTATTGGCTCATCAAACGCGGTGAATCTGACTGATGGTTTAGATGGCTTGGCGATATTGCCAACGGTGTTAGTTGGTTCAGCGTTAGGGGTTATTGCTTACCTGTCTGGCCACATTGAATTTGCAACTTACTTGCATATTCCTTACATAGCAGGTGCCGGTGAGTTGGTGATTTTCTGTGGTGCTCTTGGCGGCGCAGGACTTGGTTTTTTGTGGTTTAACACGTATCCAGCTCAGATTTTTATGGGTGATGTCGGTGCTTTAGCCTTAGGCGCAGCAATGGGTTTGATGGCAGTTATTACTCGTCATGAGATCGTATTTTTTATTATGGCGGGCATTTTCGTTGCTGAAACAGTCTCGGTTATCCTGCAAGTTTCATCCTATAAATTAACCGGTAAGCGGGTATTTATGATGGCTCCCTTACATCACCATTACGAGTTAAAAGGATGGCCAGAGCCACGAATTATTGTCCGATTTTGGATAATCACTGTGATGTTGGTTTTATTTGGTTTGGCAACCTTGAAATTGCGTTAAATATCCA
>MDSY01100662.1_pt1 | contig 35647 bp, 35 predicted proteins | sample 811131 | NCBI WGS metagenome assembly MDSY01 (sample SAMN05326643, study PRJNA326480) | marine metagenome | isolation source: seawater | place: Atlantic Ocean: South West | collected 2010
ATAAAAGCAAAAATCAGAACACAATATTGTGCTACTTGAGTATATGTTATCCCTTTCATTCCACCTAAAACAGCATAAAATAAAACAATAGCCATTCCAATAACAACACCTGTATTTATATCGACCTCTAAGTATCTTGAAAAGACCAGTCCAACTCCTCTCATTTGGCCAGCAACATATGTAAATGAAATTATTAATGCACAAAATACAGCTACAACTCTAGCAGTATCTGAATAATACCTATCTCCTATAAAATCAGGAACAGTGAATTTTCCAAATTTCCTCAAATAAGGTGCTAACAGAAGGGCAAGTAAAACATAACCTCCGGTCCAACCCATCAAGTAAACCGACCCATCATAACCTATAAACGAAATTAAACCTGCCATTGAGATAAATGATGCCGCTGACATCCAATCTGCGGCTGTTGCCATTCCATTTGCTATAGGCGAAACACCAGAACCAGCTACGTAAAATTCTTTTGTTGAGCCTGCTTTAGACCAGATAGCAATGCCGATGTATAACGAAAATGTTATTCCAATCATTAGCCATATCCACAATTGTAAATCCATGATTATTTTTTAGGGTGATATTTTTTATCTAATCTGTTCATTAAAAAGATGTAAATAAATATTAATATTACAAATACGTAAATGGAACCTTGTTGAGCAAACCAAAAGCCTAATTTAAATCCACCAATTTTAAATTGATTTAATTCCTCGATTAAAAGAATTCCAAATCCAAAAGAAACTGTGAACCAAATAGATAAAAGAATTATAAGATATTTTATATTTTCTTTCCAATATTTTTCTGCAAGTTTTTTATTCATTTTTTTTAAATAAAATTATAATATTAAAAATATGTAATTATTATTTTAATGTCCCATCAATTTATGTTTTTTAAACCATTTGACTTACTAAAAAAAGACTAATACCTTAAATTTTCAATACAAATCAACTATTTTTAATTATTAAATTTTTTTAAATGAAATATAGATTAATTATAATCACTTTTTTTATTTGTTTTTTATCATGTGATTTTATAAACAAAAAACCTAAAGTGAATAGTTCACATAGTTGTATGCCGCCTAAAGTATTTTCTAAAAATAATCTTGAGAACTTAAAAGTGACAGAATTTATTTTAAATGAAAACACAGAAGGAATGATATTTGTTGAAGGAGGCGAGTTCGAAATGGGAGGTGATAATAATCAAGCAATGCAAGATGAATTTCCAAAACATAAAGTGTTAGTCAATTCATTTTGGATGGATGAAACAGAAGTTACAAATAATCAGTTCAATGAATTTGTTGAAGCTACTGGATTTATTACCACAGCAGAAAAAGCAATCGATTGGAACGAAATTAAAAAGATTGTTCCACCAGGAACTCCAAAGCCTCATGATAGTTTGATGGCACCAGCTTCTTTGATTTTTTATGAAATCGAAACCGAAAATATGAATGATTTTACACAATGGTGGAAACTCAAAAAAAATACTAATTGGAGAAATCCGTTAGGAAAAGGAAGTGATATTAATGGAAAAGGTGATCATCCAGTTATTCATATTAGTTGGGATGATGCTTTGGCCTATTGCAAGTGGGCTGGCAAAAGACTTCCTACAGAAGCTGAATTTGAATATGCATCTAGAGGGGGTTTAAATAATAACATATATAGTTGGGGGAATGAATTAATTTATGAAGGAAAATCAAAAGCAAATACTTGGGAAGGAAAGTTTCCTTCTAATAATAATACAAATGATCAATATTATTATACTGCGCCTGTAAAATCTTTTCAACCTAATGGATACGGTTTTTATGACCTTGCAGGGAATGTTTGGGAATGGTGCTCAGATTGGTATCACTCAGAATATTACAAAATGAGTTCAAAAAAAATAGCTATTAATCCTAAAGGACCAAAATCTAGTTATGATCCTAACGATCCTTACAGCCCTAAAAAAGTGATGAGAGGAGGAAGTTTTTTATGTAACGATTCTTATTGTAGTGGATATAGAAATTCTATGAGAATGAAAAGCACTCCAGATTCAAGTTCAATGCATGCTGGATTTAGAACTGTAGTGGATGTCAGTAATTAAAAACAAAACACCCCTGGTTTTGGAACACAGGGGTATTTTTAACAACAACTAACCAAAAATATTATATATAACTATTAACATTAATCGTGCCAAACTAAAATTTTTTAAAACATTTTTTTGAAAGGAATAATTGTTTTAAATCCTTTTTTAAGAAAATAAGAAGGAGAGTCAATAGGACCAGCTGCTAAGATAAAATCTCCTCCCCAAGCACCTAAACTTTTAATTTCTCCCACATAATCATCAAATAATTTTTTTTTAATTGAGATTGTATTAAGTTCTTTTGAAAGAATTGATTCGTGTTCTTTTATACAAATTTGAAAATCTATAATATTTTTAGAATTTAGAAACCTTCTAGTTAAATCGGAAAATTCAAAAATAAGTTTTTGAGATAATTTTTTAGCATTAAATTTTTTTATTTCGTCATTTGTATTTTGTTTTTTATTCAAATGAATAAAAAATAAATTATCTGAATATATTGGGTCAAAAGACACCTTATCAACAATAGGTTTTTTGTTTTCAAGGTTATATAAAATAGGCGAATTGCTATTTGCGCAGGCTATATCATAACCACTTCCTTTAAAATTTGACCATAGTAGTTCGAAAGGATTAATATTAGCCCAATTAGCAATATTATTAATTAAGGTAGAAGAACTTCCTAGCCCCCAATTATTTGGAAAATCAAGTTTGGTCTCAACAAGTCCTTTAAAATTTTTATTTAAAAATTTCGGATTAAGTTTTTTTGCAGACTTTAAAATAGAAATTAAAGATTTTCCAATTTTTTCATTACTACTTTTTAAAATTTCGATATTAAAAAGTTCAATCTCACATTCAAACCATATTTTATTATTTGAATCATAACTTTTCCAAACTAATAATTCCAAATTTTTCTTTGTAAATGATAGAGATTGTTTGAATTTTGTTGGAATAGCTAAAGCTAATGCTCCTTTTAAAACCGCATATTCAGATGTTATTAGTATTTTACCATAACTATCAGTTTTAAAATTCATTATTTCTAAGTTTTATTAATTCTTTTTCAACAGAGCTATAGGAAACAACATTTGATTTAAAAAAATCAATCAACTTATTTTTTTCATCTTCACTTGACTTAAGTGCATTTAAAATATTGATTAAATGCATTTTCATATGTCCTTTTTGTATTCCAGAACTAACAAGAGATGAAAGAGCACCAAAGTTTTGAGCGAGTCCTGCAACAGCTACAATTTTCATTAATTCTTTGCCAGTTGGGTTTTGTAGTAATTTAAGGCACCATTTAACTAGTGGATGAAGAGAAGTAATTCCCCCGACTGTTCCAATAGAAATTGGTAATTCCACCCAAAAATTAAATACACCATTTTGTATTTTAACATCAGAAAGGCTAGAATATTTTCCGTTTCTAGCAGCGTAAGCATGAATGCCAGCTTCAATGGCTCTAAAATCATTTCCTGTAGCAATTGCAACTGCATCAACACCATTCATAATTCCTTTATTGTGAGTAACTGCTCTTTCTTTTTGAGTTTTAGCAATTTTTATAGCTTGTTCAAATTTGCATGCAAATTCTTTAGTATTAAGTTCTGATCCTAAGTCTTCAACTGGGCAACTCACTTCTGCTCTAACTAAACATTCAGGGACATAATTTGAAAGAATACTCATTATCACTTGGATTTGTTTTTCATTTTTTGAAAAAGGTTCATAAAGTAAAGCTTCTCTATTTAAACTTTTTGCAAATTGTTCAAGACAAGAATTTATGAAATTAGCACCCATTGAATCAACTGTATCAAACGTCGCATTAAGTTGAAAATAATTGTCCATATCTATAGTCTTGTCTAGTAATTCAATATCTGTAATTCCGCCACCTCTTTTAATCATATTTTGGCTAATTTTTTCACAATCATAAATTAGCTTTCCTTTAATTTTATTAAAAAATTTTTTTAACTTTTCTCTATCTCCATTAAAAATAAAATGTACTTGGCCAGTTTTTTTGAAGTCAATTATTTTAGTTTTAAACCCCCCTCTTTTTCTCCAAAATTTTGCCGCCTTGCATGCTGCTGCAACAACAGAACTTTCCTCAATTGCCATAGGAACGGTATAGTCCTTACCATCAATTAAAAAATTTGGAGCTAGTCCTAGAGGTAAAAGAAAATTTGAAATGGTGTTTTCAGAAAATTCATCGTGTACTTTTTGTAAATTACTGTCATTTAGCCAGTACTGCTCAATTAATTTTAAAGAACTTTTATCGTCTTGAAAATATGTTTTGTTGACCCAAGCTATTTTTTGAAGTTTCGTTAATTTAGAAAATCCTTCAATTTTATTTTTAATATTATTTTTTTTCACCGCATAAATATAGTAATTGTGCTAATTAGTTGAATAATATGACCTTTTATAATTATATATTAGTTCTCATATTTAACAAAAATTAATTAAACATGAAAAATTATTTAAAATATTGCTTGATATCTTTTTTTGTTTTTACATTATTTAGTTGTGAAGAGAATCAAAAATCTAATCCCAATATAATATATATTTTAGCTGACGATTTGGGCTACGGCGAAATTGGAGCATTCGGTCAAAAACATATTGAAACACCTAATATTGACGCTTTGGCAAAAGAAGGGATGATTTTTACAGATCATTATTCTGGATCTCCAGTTTGTGCTCCATCAAGAAGTGTTTTAATGACCGGCCTGCATACAGGAAAAACACCAATAAGAGATAATGGTGAATGGGGTGAAAGAGGGAATGTTTGGAGTTTTAAAGCGATGTTAGACAATCCTGAGTTGGAAGGACAAAGACCCATGCCTGATTCTATAATAACAGTTGCACAGGTACTTAAAAATAATGGTTATAAAACAGGAATGGTTGGAAAATGGGGATTAGGAGCTCCAAACACAAATAGTATTCCTAATGAAAAAGGTTTTGATTTTTTTTACGGGTATAATTGTCAAAGAATAGCTCACTCCTATTATCCGACTCATCTTTGGAAAAATAAGGAAAGAGAATATTTAGATAATTATTTGGTTGAAAAAAATGAGGATTTAGCCCCAGATGCAGATATTTATGATGAAAAAAGCTATACAAAATATAATCAAAAAGATTACACACCAACATTAATGCATAAGGAGGCTTTGAATTTTATTGAAACTAACAAGGATGAAAATTTTTTCCTATACTATGCTTCACTTATTCCTCACTTGGCTCTACAAGCCCCTAAAAAATGGGAAGATTATTACAGAAAGAAATTTGGTAAAGAAGAGCCATTCACTGGAAAATCATATTATCCTAGTATGACACCTAAAGCAACTTATGCAGCTATGATTTCTTATTTAGACGAGCAAGTCGGTGAAATTGTTTCAAAATTAAAAGAAATTGGAGAATATGAAAATACACTGATAATATTCACTAGTGATAATGGGCCGAGCTTTTTGAAAGAAGTTGATTTAACTTTCTTTGAAAGCACATCTTTTTTAAACAGCTCTAGAGATAGGGTTAAAGGGAGTATGAATGAAGGTGGAATTAGAGTACCTATGATAGCGTCTTGGCCCAATGTAATTAAAAAAGAAACTAAAACTAATCACATTTCATCTTTTCAAGATTTTTATGCAACCGTTTGTGATATATTAAAAGTTGAACCACCATACCAAATTGATGGGTTAAGTTTTTATCCAACTTTAAAAGATGAAAATCAAAGTAAACATGAGTACTTGTACTGGGAGAAAGCTGCAAAAAGTGGACAACAAGGTATTCGATATGGAAAATGGAAAGGAATAAAAAAGAATTTACAAGATGGAAAGCAGCAATTAAAATTATATAACCTTGATGAAGATATTTTGGAATTAAATGATATTTCTGAAAAATATCCTGAAATTGTATCAAAGCTTGAAAAGTTTTTAATTGAAGCTAGAACAAATCCTCAATTAGATAGGTTTAAAATTAAAGGTTTGGGAGACTAACATTATGACTGACTCAATTGTTATAATGGCAGCTGGAGCTTCTTCAAGAATGAAAAAGTCTACAATTGATAATAGTCTTAGTTCTGAAAAAGTTAAAGAAGCCAACACCAAAAGTAAGGCTTTAATAGAATTTGGAAAAAAAAGTATTCCATTTATAAGCTATCTGTTAAAAAATATTATTTATTCTGGTTTTAAAAACATTTATATTGTAACAAGTGAAAATGACAAGCATTTTATTGAAAATTTTGAAGATATTTTAAAAATAGATTTAAGTAAATCAAATATTTTTTTTTCTACACAATATATTCCTATTAATCGAAAAAAACCTCTTGGAACAGCTGATGCGATTTTACAAACGATGAATCAATTTCCTGATTTAAAGTCTAATTTATTTTGTGTCTGTAATGGTGATAATTTGTATTCAAAACAAGCTTTAATAACAATAAGGAAAACGAAATTTAAGAATGCTTTAATTGCTTATGACAGAGAAGGATTAGAATTTTCGAAACAAAGAATTTCTTCTTTTGCAATTGTTAAAATTGATAACGAAAACAACTTAATTGATGTAATCGAAAAACCTAGTAAACAAATGATTAATGAATCTAAAGACTCATTGGGTAAAATTAGAGTTAGTATGAATCTCCTAAAATTCGACGGAAAAAAATCTTATATCTATTTTAATAATTGCAACATAAATAAAAATAGAAATGAGAAAGAAATTCCGGATGTTATAAAAAAAATGACTGTTGAAGGAAAAATAAATATTAAAGGAATTCTAATGTCAGAAAATGTCCTTGACTTAACTTCAAAAAAAGATATAGCTAAAGTTCAGAAATATATTTTTTAATATTCTTTATCTATATAAATATGTGCTTAAGCTATTAATTATGTAAATTTATAAGACATTGAATTAAATTTACACAATTAATTGCCACATGATTGAATTATCTTCATTTGACTACACTATAATAGCTTGTTTTTTTTCCATAACATTAATTATTGGTTTTTTAGTATCAAAAAAATCTTCTTCCAGTTCTTCCGAATATTTTTTATCAGGAAGAAACATGCCTTGGTGGTTATTAGGTATATCAATGGTAGCCACAACTTTTTCCACTGATACACCAAATCTTGTTACTGACATAGTCAGAACAACAGGAGTTGCTGGAAACTGGGTGTGGTGGGCATTTCTTTTAACAGGTTTGTTGACAGTTTTTGTTTACGCCAAGTTGTGGAGAAGATCTAACGTGGCCACCGATATGGAGTTTTACGAATTAAGATACAGTGGTTGGGGAGGTAAGTTTTTAAGAGGATTTAGAGCTGTATACTTAGGGGTTATTTTTAATGTTATGGCAATGTCAGGTGTAACCCTCGCTGCAATTAAAATTGGTGAGATAATGCTGGGTCTTTCACCAATGGAAACAATTTTATATGCTGGATCTATTACTGTTGTCTTCAGCACTGTTGGAGGTTTTAGAGGAGTAGTATACACAGATTTTATATTGTTTTTTGCTGCAATGGCTGGTTCTATAGGAGCTGCTTATTATTTAGTGAATCTTCCTGAGGTTGGTGGAATGGCAAATTTAATTGCTAAAACTCCACCTGAAATATTATCTATGACTCCTAACCTTGATGATCCTAATATTTATGTTCCATTATTAATAGTCCCTCTTGCCGTACAATGGTGGAGTTCTTGGTATCCTGGAGCGGAACCTGGGGGAGGAGGATACATTGCCCAACGAATGCTAGCTGCTAAGAATGAAAATCATGCAATTGGTGCTACATTTTTCTTTAATGTAATGCATTATGCTCTTAGACCATGGCCATGGATAATTGTAGCATTAGCTTCATTAGTAATATTTCCAGATTTAGCAAGTATTCAAGAGGCCTTTCCCAATGTTTCCGAAGATAAACTTGGACACGATCTTGCTTATCCTGCTATGATGACTATGCTTCCGTCTGGATTATTAGGTTTGGTTGTAGCATCACTTGTAGCAGCATATATGTCAACTATATCAACACATCTTAACTGGGGGTCTTCCTATATCGTTAATGATTTTTATAAGCAACAAGTAAATAAAAATGCGACTGAAAAACAGCTTGTTAATGTAGGTAGAATTTCAACTATAACTTTATTTTGTCTTAGTGCAATTTTTGCATTATTGTTAACAAATGCTCTTCAATTATTTGATGTTATTTTAATGTTTGGAGCAGGTACTGGATTGATTTTTATTTTAAGATGGTTTTGGTGGAGGATCAACGCCTGGAGTGAAATTTCAGCTATGTTTGTTTCTGGATTTATCTCCATTGTTTTAAATTTCACTTCACTTGGTGAGATATTGTTTTCTGATTCAGGATTTTACCCTTCTTATTATAAATTTCCAGCGGTTGTATTATTTACCACACTTATGTGGATATTAGTTACTTTTTTAACAAAGCCAGATTCTATTGAAGATTTAATTAATTTTTGTAAAAAAACAAATCCAGGCGGGCCAGGTTGGAAAAAAATAAAAGAAGAAGCTATGAAGAATAATATTTCCTTTGATGATAAGACAGATAACAAGTGGTCTGTTCCCTTAGGAATTATATGTATGTTGTTAGGGAGTTTTGCTATTTATTCTTTTTTGTTTTCAACAGGACATTTTATTTATGGAGACTTAAGTAATGGCATATACTTTTTAATAATTGGGATTTCATTTGCACTCTTTCTTAAATATAATTGGGACAAATTAAAAAAGTTAAAATGATAATTGATTATAAATCCCCTGGAGCTTTAGAGCAAACTAGATTTGAAAAAATACATAGTGTAATTTTTGATGAACCAAAAGAAGCTTCTAAAATGGTTGCTAATGAAATAGCAATTTTAATTAGGAAAAAACAAAAAGAAAAAAAGTCTTGTGTTTTGGGTTTGGCTACTGGTTCTTCTCCAATTTCAGTTTATCAAGAGCTTGTAAGGATACATAAAGAAGATGGGCTTAGTTTTTCAAATGTAATTTCGTTCAACTTGGATGAATATTTTCCTATGAATAAGTCAGATTCTCAGAGTTACCATCATTTTATGAATATCCACTTATTTTCTCATGTAGATATTAAGTCAGAAAACATTTATATTCCAGATGGGAATTTAGGGATAGATGAAGTAAACAATTATTGTAAACAATATGATAAACTCATCGGAACTCTTGGAGGAATTGATTTTCAGCTTTTAGGTATTGGAAGAACGGGACATATTGGATTTAACGAACCTGGATCAAATTATAATTCATTAACTCGAATCGTACACTTAAACTACATTACCAGAAATGATGCTAGAAAAGCTTTTTATGGGATAGAGAATGTTCCAACAACAGCAATTACAATGGGTGTTAATACCATTAGAAAATCAAAAAGAATAGTTCTTTTAGCTTGGGGACAAAACAAGTCAAAAGTAATTAAAGATGCTATTGAAGGAGAAGTTGATTCTAATCTTCCAGCAAGCTTTTTACAAAAACATAAAAACGTAACATTTGTTTTAGATAATACTTCAGCTTCAGATTTGACAAGAATTAAAACGCCGTGGAAAGTAGGTTCCTGTGATTGGATAAATGAACTTAAGGCTAAGGCGGTAGTTTGGCTTTGTCAAAAAACAAAAAAATCTATATTAAACTTAACCGAGTCAGATTACAATGAAAATAATTTATCAGAATTATTAATTTATCAGTCTCCATATGATATCAATTTAGAGGTTTTTAATAAGGTAGATAGAACTATAACTGGATGGCCAGGTGGGAAACCAAATGCAGATGATAGTTATAGACCAGAAAGGGCTCAGCCATCTAAAAAAAGAATACTCATTTTCAGTCCTCATCCAGATGACGATGTAATTTCGATGGGAGGAACTTTCTCTCGACTAGTCAATCAAGGTCACGAGGTTCATGTTGCATATCAAACATCTGGAAATATTGCTGTAAATAATACAGATGTATTAAAATACCTAGAAGTATATTCAGAAATTAATTTAGATTCCAACAAAAGCTCACAAGATTTAATTAGTACCCTTAGAGGAAATAATAAAATATTAGCTAATAAAGAGGTTAGAAAAATGGCGTCATTAATAAGAGAAAAAGAGTCTTTGGCTGCAACCAGATATGTAGGAATTTCAGATGCTAATGTTCATTTTTTAAAGTTACCATTTTACGAAACAGGTACAGTTAAAAAAATGCCCGCTGCAAGTACTGATCAAAAAATAATTAGTGATATAATTTCCAAGATTAAACCGCATCAGATTTATGCTGCTGGAGATCTTGCCGATCCACATGGCACTCATAAAGTTTGTTTAGATATTCTTTTTAATGTTTTAGAATTATTAAAGGAAAAAAGTTTCATGAAAGATTGTTGGGTTTGGTTATACAGAGGAGCTTGGCACGAGTGGGAAGTTCACGAAATTGATATGTCTGTTCCTATGAGTCCAAATCAGGTTTTAAGAAAAAGAAAAGCTATTTTTTATCATCAAACTCAAAAAGATAATGTAATGTTTCAAGGGGATGACAACAGAGAGTTTTGGGTTAGAACTGAGGATAGAAACAGGGCAATTGCTAAAACCTTCCATGACCTAGGTATGTCAGACTATTCTGCTTTAGAGACTTTCAAAAGATATCACTTTTAGGTATATTACTAAATGCAAATTTTAAAAGAAGTGTGTGTTGATTCATTTGAGGACGCAATTAATGCAGAGAAAAATGGTGCAAATAGAATTGAATTATGTTCTAGGTTAGATTTAGATGGATTGACACCATCAAAAAAACTAATAAGTAAAGTTTTTTCAAAATTAAATATTCCAATTAGAGTAATGATAAGGCCAAAGCACCCTTCATTTATTTATTCTGAAGAGGAAATTATACTAATGTTGAAATCTATTAGATTTTGTAAAGAATTAGGAGTTGATGGAGTTGTTTTAGGTTGTCTAAACAAGAATTCGCATTTAAATATAGAGCAAATAGATTTGTTGGCTAAGTTCGCAAAACCTTTAAATGTTATAATCCATAAAGCAATTGATTCTACTAACTCGGTAATAGATTCTTTATCTTTAATGATTAAGAACAAAAAAATTAATGGAGTGTTAACGTCTGGTGGTCAGGAATTTGCAAAAGATTCTATAGAAACTCTAAAAAAAATGTTAGATTTAGCACCTGAAAGTTTTGAGATTATTTGTGCAGGCGGAGTCACTTTTGAAAATTTTAATGAACTGCATGATCAAATTAAATCAAAATATTATCACGGAAAAAAAATTATTAATTATTAATTCATAAATATGAATACTAATTCTGAAATTCATCAAAAAACAATTTTCGGACATCCTGCTGGGTTATTTGTTCTCTTTTTTACAGAAATATGGGAAAGGTTTAGTTACTACGGAATGAGAGCAATTTTAGTATTGTACTTAGTTTCTGAAACATCAGGTGAAAACCCAGGAATGGGTTGGAGTGAAAGTTCAGCTATAGCTTTGTATGGATGGTATACTATGTTTGTTTATTTAGCTACTATCCCAGGCGGAATTTTGGCAGATAGGTTTTTAGGCCAAAAAAAATCTGTTATGGTTGGTGGTCTTCTACTTTGTTTTGGTCATGGAATTTTGGCAGTTGAGGCATTGTGGGCATTTTATACGGGATTAACTTTTATTGTTTTAGGAGTAGGTTGTCTTAAAGGTAATATTTCTACGATGGTAGGAGGTTTGTATAATAAAGAAGATTCAGATCATCGAGATATGGGTTTTTATATTTTTTATATGGGAATTAATATTGGAGCTGCTGTTTCTGCAATTGTAGTAGGATATATTGGAGAAGTTTATAATTGGCATTACGGATTTGGTCTTGCCGGTATTGGAATGGTTATTGGACAAATTGGTTATTGGAAAGGTCAAAAGTACTTAAGTCATGTTGGTAACTTAATAGAACTAGAACCCTCAAAAGAAGGGAAATCCGAAAATTTATTTTTACAAATTTTCAAAAAGTCTAATTCTCTATTAGGATTTTCTTTGACTGCACTTCTTGGGTTGTATGTTGGATATAGCGGAGATTGGAATTATGGACTTTTGATAATTGCAGTTGCTTTTGCAGTAGGGTTTGGAATAGTAGTGTATAATGATGGAAATAAAGTAGAAAAAGATAGAATTTTAGTCACTTATTTGGCTTTTTTAATTGTTATAGTTTTTTGGGGAGCTTTTGAACAGGCAGGTGGATTAATGAATCTTTATGCCTCACAAAAAACTGATTTATCTTTGGGGAGCTTTTTGGTTCCTGCTAGTTGGTTTCAATCAGTTAATGCAATTTTTATTTTAATTTTTGCAACGTCTGTTGGATCTTTTTGGATATGGTGGAAAAAAAGAGGGTACGAACATTCCTCTCTTTTTAAAATGGCACTAGGTGTTATTATTATGGGGTTTGGTTTCTTTTTTATGTCAATGGCTTCTAATGAAGTAGTTTATGACTCAACGGGCGAAATAACTAAAAAATCTGCTATGTATTGGTTAGTTTTAGCCTATCTTTTTCATACAATCGGAGAATTATGCGCATCTCCAGTAGCTCTTTCATTTATAACAAAATTATCTCCAGCTCGTTGGGGAGCTTTTATGATGGGAGCCTATTTTGCTGCGACCGGACTTGGCAATAAAGTAGCTGGATTAATTGGAGAAAATGCTAGTGAATTAGGCGATTTTCAAACCTTCACAGGAATAACTATTTTTTGTTCAATTTTTGGGATACTGGTTGTATTAATATTAAAACCTTTAAAAAGGTTAACTCATAATGCAGAATAAATTTTTTAAATTATTGTAATGTTTTTAAAGCAAAGCTTTTTTTCATTAATTTTTATTGTTAGTTTTTTTGGAAATTACTCACAGGAAATTAATTGGATTAGTTTAGAGAAAGCTATGGAGGCTCAAAAAACCATTCCTAAAAACTTAATATTGGATGCCTACACCAATTGGTGCGGTCCATGCAAGTTAATGGATAAAAACACTTTCCAAAATAAATTTATTTCAGAATATATTAATAAGTATTATTATGCGGTAAAATTTAATGCAGAAGGAAATGAAATTATAAACTTTAAGGGAAGAAAATTTGAAAATATCAGATATGATAAAAGTAAGTCTAAATCTAGAAATTCCTCTCATCAGTTTGCACAGTTTTTAGGTATAAACGCATATCCTACTACACTTTTTTTTGATGATCAAATGAATCTAATAACTCCTATAAAAGGATATTTAGTTCCTCAGCAATTAGAAATTTATCTTGAACTTTTTAGAACAGATAATTACAAATCAATAAAATCTCAAGAGGATTTTGATAAATTTATTAAAAACTTTAAAAGTAAACTGAAAGGATAGATTTATTTTTTATTTACCTTTTCAATATAAATATCTAAAGCCTTTGACATGGATGGAACTTTGGGTGAAGGAGCAGAAATGTCAATTCTTAAACCTGCCTTTTTTGCTGCTTTTTCTGTAGTAAGACCATAAGCGGCGATTCTAGTTCCATTTTGTTTGAAATCAGGAAAATTAGACATCAATGAATCTATTCCAGAGGGACTAAAAAAAACAAGAACATCATAAGAAACATTTTTTAAACTCGAAAGATCACTAATGACTGTATTATAGAATGTCGCTTGAACCCATTTAACTCCAAGTTCATCTAATTTTTTAGGGATAGATGGAGACAAAACATTAGAACTAGGGATTAAATAACTCTCCTCATTGTATTTAGCAATTTGGGATGATAAATCTTCGAAAGTTCTTCCTCCAACATAAATCTTTCTCTTTCTGTAAACAACATATTTTTGAAGATAAAATGCAACCGCTTCTGATAAACAAAAATACTTAAGTGCATTGGGAATTGGGAACCTCATTTCTTCAGCAACTCTAAAAAAATGATCAACAGCATTTCTGCTTGTTAAGATAATAGCAGAAAATTTAGAGAGATCAATTTTTTGATGACGAACTTCTCTAGCGCTTACTCCTTCAACGTGAATAAAAGGAACAAAATCAATTTTTACTTTTCTTTTAGATTTTAATTGTGAATATGGTGAGTTTTCAATAGATGGTTTTGGTTGAGAAATTAAAATAGTTTTTACCTTCATTTTTTTAAAATTTAAAAGCTTGCGACATCACTATTGAAGCAGGTGCTATTTCGAACGTGCAAAGGTACAAAATAAAATATACAAGCCCTTTAAAGGTTTTGTTTGAATATTTTTTAAGAATATATGAACTGGAAAAAAATAAATAAATAGAAAAAAGTATATAACTCAATACTATTGTTGAGTTATATGAAATTGGATTAAAAATCAGAATTATAAAATAAAAATAAAAGTGAATAGCAATGAGGTTTTTTATCCCAATTCTATACCTATTAATTTCAATTAAAATATTATTATAATTAAGAAGAACAGAAAGTATTTTCTCAATTAAATATTTTAAAATTATAAAAGATATCATTAATATAGAAATAATTAAAAAATTTTTGAATTGAAATTCATCAAATTTATTTGGAAAAATAAATAATGAAAAAAATAGAGAAAAAATAATGATCCTCAGAAAAAACATTAAAGTATTGAGAGTCGTAAAAAAGGGTATTGTAGAGCCGTATTTATAAATGAAATACCTGTGAATATTCCAGAATTTTATTAAAAATTGAAATTTTTCTCCATTAATTATTCTCCCAGTTATAATTAATAATGTTGAAATAATCAATAAGATTTTTACCCAGTTTTCAATAAAGTCTAGTTTAAAAATCAATTCATTCATTATTCAAAATTAGCATTATTTTAGATGATCAAATTGAAAATACTATTTAGTTTTTTAAATCTGTATTTTTGTTTAAAAGAAGATAATGTCTAAAGCTCTTGTTATTATTCCTACATATAATGAAATAGAAAATATTTCTATTGTTTTGGACAAAGTTCTTAGTCTTAAAATTTTATTTAATGTATTAATTGTTGATGATAATTCTCCCGATGGAACAGCCTTAGTAGTTAAAAAATATATTGACAAATACAATACTAGAGTCTTTTTAGAATCTAGAAATAAAAAAGAAGGATTAGGTAAAGCTTACACTCATGGTTTTATTTGGGCTTTAGAAAGAGATTTTGAATATATTTTTGAAATGGATGCAGACCTTTCGCACAATCCAGACGATCTAATTAGAATGTACAAGGAACTTAACGAGTCTAATTGTGATTTAGTTATTGGGTCAAGGTATGTGAACGGAATCAATGTAGTAAACTGGCCATTAAGTAGAATAATTTTATCATACTTAGCTTCAATTTATTCGAGATTTGTTACAGGTCTTCCGGTCAAGGATGCCACTTCTGGATTTGTTGGTTACAAAAGAGAAGTATTTAAAAAAATGAATTTAAATTCTATTTTGTTCAATGGTTATGCTTTTCAAATTGAATTAAAGTTTAAAGCTTATAAAAATAATTTTCGAATTTTAGAAATACCTATAATATTTAAGGATAGAGTTTATGGAGATTCTAAAATGAATGGTGATATAATTTTTGAAGCTATTTTTGGATTAATCAAATTAAAAATCTATAGTTATTTTTATAATTTTAATAAATAGAAATGTCAGAAATATTAATTAAAAATGCCCAAGTAGTAAATGAAGGTAAAATCTTTAAATCTGATATTTTAATCAAAGGAGATTTTATAAGTGAAATCTCAAAAAAAATATTATTTAAAGAGAATTACAGGTTGATTGATGCAAAAAATAAACTACTTATTCCAGGCGTAATCGATGATCAAGTTCATTTTAGAGAACCTGGATTGACTCACAAAGCAACTATTAACTCTGAATCAAAAGCAGCAATTGCAGGAGGAATAACATCTTTCATCGAAATGCCAAATACAATTCCTCAAACTACGACGTTAAAAGAATTAGAAAACAAGTTTCAGCTTGCTAAAAACAACTCATATGCTAATTACTCTTTTATGTTTGGAGGAACTAATGATAATATTGATGAAATTAAAAAGTTAGACAAGAAAATTGTACCAGCATTAAAGCTTTTTTTAGGATCATCTACAGGTAATATGTTAGTGGATGATCAAAAGATTTTAAAAGAGATTTTTGAAAGTACCGAACTGTTAATTGCAGTTCACAGTGAAGATGAAAAAATTATTAACAATAATTTGAGATTTTTTAAGTCAAAATTTGGAAATGAGATTCCTTTTAATTGCCATCCCCAAATCAGATCAGAGGAGGCATGTTTAAAATCTACAAAGAAAATTATAGATTTAGCAAAGTTGACCGGAGCTAGACTTCATGTGTTTCATTTGTCTACAAAAAGTGAAACTCTTTTATTTGATAACGAAATTCCTCTAAGAAAAAAACAAATTACAGCAGAAGTGTGTGTACATCATTTATGGTTTTCAGATGAGGATTATAGGGAAAAGCAATCTTTCATAAAGTGGAACCCGGCTATAAAAACTAAATACGATAGAGAGGCTCTTTGGGATGCATTAAATAATGATAGGATAGATATTATTGCTACAGATCACGCTCCTCACACAATTGAAGAAAAATCTAAAAAATATTTGGAGTGTCCCTCAGGCGGCCCATTAGTTCAACACGGTTTAGTCTCAATGATTCAACATTACTTAAATAAAAAAATAACTTTAGAAAAAATTGTTACTAAAATGTGCCATAATCCGGCAGATTTATTTGAAATTGAAAAAAGAGGTTATATTAGAAAAGGATATTTTGCAGATTTAGTTTTAATAGATTTAAATTGTCCTTGGAAAGTAGATAAAAAAAATATCTTATATAAGTGTAATTGGTCTCCATTTGAAAATGTTGTTTTTGATTCAAGAGTGACACAAACTTTTGTAAATGGAAAGTTGGTGTTTAATGAAGGTGAGTTTGATTCTGAATTAAGAGGAATAAGATTAACTTTTGAAAGATGAAAAATTTAATTTTTGTATTGACTTTTTTTTTGTTTTTGTCATGTTCTAATGTTGAAAAAAATAAACCTGAAAATCTAATGTCAGAGGATCAAATGGTGAATTTTTTATTTGATATTAATATAATTAATTCAAGTAGAGCTTTTAAAAACAGATCTGAACTTAATTATTATAATATTAAAGACTCTCTATTGTTTAAAAAACATAAAATAGATTCTATGAAGTTTTCTAATAGTAATTTTTATTATGCTTCTAATCCAAAGATTTATTTAAAAATCTACTCCAAATTAGAAAAAAAATTAAGTAATTTAAAAGATTCTTTGTCAAAAGTGATGGATGATTACACTAAAAAAAGGCAAGATTCATTAAAAAATTCAATCTAAACGACTTTTAAAAACCTGACACGTCTCCTCAATAGATTTGTCTATTTTTATAAAATCATAATTAAGTTTGGATAAAATTTTAGTATTTGAGTAATGACTTGTAGAAATAGATGATTCTATGGAGGAGCTATTTAATTTTCTTTTTTTGCCTGAAATCAGACTGTTTATAAAATCTAATATTAATGCCAATGTCATTAGTATCTTTCCTGCCTCTTTCTTTGGAGGATTTAAATTTAAGTAAAGACTTACTTTGTGAAAGAAATCTTTAAAAGACCAGTTTTCTGCAACTAAAATAAATCTTTCCGAAAAAATATTTTTCTCCATTAAATCATACATGATTTGCACTACATCTTTTACGCAAATAAAACCAGTCTTACCGGACGGATAATAACTCATACCTCTACTTATTTGGGTAAAAAAAGCACCGCTTCCTCTCTTCCAAAAACCACTTCCAATTATTACTCCAGGATTAACTATAGTAGCATTTAAACCTTCAGCAATTCCTCTCCAAACTTCCATTTCAGCATTTTTTTTGGTTTGAGAATATGGATTTGAATTATCGACCCATTCAGTTTCTTCATCAGTAAATTTATTCGTACTTAATCCAATTGCAGCTATAGTACTTACATAGCAAAATTTTCTAATTTTATAATCCAAGGCAACATTAATCATATTGGCCGTTCCTTCAATGTTTATTTTTTTCATTGACTCTAAGTCGTTTTTATCAAATGAAATAAATGCCGCACAGTGATAAATCTCTTCAATATTTTTAAAAGCAATTTTTAGACTTTCTAAATCGTTAATATCTCCTTCAATCCAATTAATTTTTTCAAATATTTCTTGAAAATTTTGAGAGTATGAAGAAAAAACTTTTTTCACTTTTTCTAAATTGCTATTTTTTCTATGTAATGCCGTTACTTGTTTATTATTTTTGACTAATAAATACAACAAGTGACATCCAACTAATCCTGTTCCTCCAGTTACTAAAATCATTTGACTAATGTACTATTTTTTGAATTACTTTTTTCTTTAGTTTAAGAGGTATATATTTGTTAAAATTTGTACCGTGCCTAAGAACTTTATTAATGAATTACGTTGGAGAGGAATGCTTCAAGATATTATTCCTGGATGCGAAGAAAAATTATTAGAAAAGTCAACTTGTGGCTACATAGGTTTTGATCCTACCGCAGATTCATTACATATAGGAAGTTTAGTACAGATATTAATTTTGATGCATTTTCAAAAAGCAGGCCACAAACCTATTGTTTTGATTGGTGGAGCTACAGGATTGATAGGTGATCCGTCTGGAAAATCTTCTGAAAGAAATTTATTAACTAAAAATGACTTAGATAGAAATATTAAAGGAATTAAGTCTCAGCTTTCTCAATTTTTAAAATTTGATAATAAAGAAAAGAATTCTGCTATTATATGTAATAATAACGATTGGTTTGATAGTATTAATCTAATCGATTTCATAAGAGATATAGGAAAGCATTTAACCGTAAATTATATGGTTGCAAAAGATTCCGTAAAAAAAAGATTAAGCAAGAATTCTAAAGAAGGAATGTCTTTTACAGAATTTACTTATCAAATTATTCAAGCTTATGATTTTTATCATTTATACCATAGTGAAAACTGTCTTATTCAAATGGGAGGGAGCGACCAATGGGGAAATATTACTAGCGGAACAGAATTAATTAGAAAAAAAACAGGAGAAAAGGCTTTTGCTCTAACTTGTCCATTAATAACTAAAGCTGACGGAACTAAATTTGGAAAAACAGAGGAAGGTAATGTTTGGTTAGATAGAAAAAGAACTTCACCCTATAAATTCTATCAGTATTGGTTAAATATATCTGATGAAGATGCTTTTAAATACATAAAAATTTTTAGTTTTTATGCTCAAGATGAAATTATTGAATTTATTAGACTACACAAAGAGTCTCCTCACTTAAGATCTTTACAAAAAATAATTGCATCAGACCTTACAAAATTAGTTCATTCTAAAGCAGATTTAGAAAAGTCAATTATAGCTTCAAATATTTTGTTTGGAAAATCCACTTCAGAAGACTTAGGTTCATTAGATGAAAAAACTTTTCTTGATGTTTTTGATGGTGTTCCAAAGATAAGTTTGTCTATGAATTACTTAGAAACAAACCCCTCCATTATTGATTTTCTTGTTAAAGCAGGGTTTTTGTCTTCAAAATCAGAAATTATTAGAGCTATCAATGAAAATTCAATTTCCATTAACAAAGAAAAAAGAGATTCTAATTTTTCTTTATCAAAATCTAATTTGATTTGTTCTAAATATATTTTAGCACAAAGAGGAAAAAAGAATTATTTTTTAATTGTTGTTAATTAAACATTTGATTACATCCTCTAATTTCTGATTCACTTAGTCTTCCGTTTATTGTGTATTTTTCGTTTTTAAAAACTTCTCCAAGATCATCAGTTGCAATAAAAGCACAGGAATGTTCATTTGCTAAATCGATTATATTTATTGCTCCTTTTCCCTTTTTAGAAACAAACAAAGGATTATTTATATCCCTAACAAATGTTTTCATCCAAGGGGGGTTTTCAAATTCCCCATTTTTAGTGGAGTATGCTTGAGAAAATAGTTCGGTCATCCCATATTCAGAATGGATATTCTTTACTCCAAATCCTTTTTTAAGCTTATGGTGTAATTCGTCTCTGCTTATTTCTTTTTTTCTTCCTTTCATGCCTCCAGTTTCAATTACTATTAAGTCTTTTATTTCTACTGGAAATCTTTCCGAAAAATCTAACAAAGCATAACTAACTCCAAATAAAATTATTTTTTTATTTTTTATTTTTTTAAAAACATCTAATAGTTTACTATAATTATCAAGATAAAATTCGCTTTCACAATAATTGGAAGTTTTTATAAAATCATCTATCATAAAAACAAGCGATGAATTTTTTTGCTCAAGGTATGATGGTAGAAGACCTAAAAAAACATAATCTTTAGTTGAGCCATAAAAAATTTCAAATGATTTTCTGAAACTTTTGATGTATTGATTTATGTCACTGACATAATTTATACTTCTATTCCCAGTGGTACCACTACTTTTAAAGATATGAGTGATTTTTTTTTCAAGAGACACTACTTTATGCGTTTTAAAAAATTGAATGGGGAGAAAAGGAATTTCATACAATTCCTTAATATTTTTTGTTTTTATTTTTAATAACTTACAGTACTGATTATAAATTAAATTATCATTGAATTGATTTTGAAATAAAGTAATTGCTTTATTTTTAAAATCTAATTCTGAATTAATATTAAATGTATTCAAATTTTTAATTTCAAATTTAATTAAAAGACAGTTATAAAAACTTTTTTGATCAAATCTTAAGTCGAATATTAATTTATTGTTAAGAAAAAAGTTAAATATATAAAATCAATTAATTTTGACATAAATTAATTAAATGAATAGTATCCCTAAAATTTTGATAGTTGATGATGATTCTGATATAATAGAGATATTAAGGTATAACCTCTGTTTGGCTGGATACGCTGTAAAACATGCTATTAACGGAAAGGAAGCTATAAAAAAAGCTAAATTATTTGTGCCAGACATTATTTTATTGGATATTATGATGCCTGAAATGGATGGTATTAAAGCTTGTTCTCAAATCAAGCTTATTCCAAAATTAATTAATACAATTATTATTTTTTTAAGTGCTAGAAGTGAAGATTTCACACAAATTGCAGCTTTTGATGCTGGTGGAGATGATTACATAACTAAGCCTGTAAAACCTAAAATTTTATTAAAAAAAATAGAATCCGTTTTAAAAAGATTAAAATCTGTAAATAATGATAAATCAATAATTGAGTTAAAAAATATTATAATTAACAGGGATGAATACAAAGTTGTTAAAAATGGAATTGACATTGTTTTACCTAGAAAAGAATTTGAATTATTTTATTTATTAGCATCTAAGCCTGGAAATGTTTTTACCAGAGACGAAATAATGAATAAAGTATGGGGCTCTAACGTGATAGTAGGGGATAGAACAATTGATGTTCATATTAGAAAATTAAGAGAAAAAGTTGGAAATTCGTATTTTCAAACTTTAAAAGGAGTAGGTTATAAGTTTGCCCAATGATTATATGTCATTATTTAATAAATCTAAAATCCAATCATTATTCATCTCTATTATTTTAAGTTTACTTATTATAATTACACTTTTACTTTATACTTACTTTTCAAACGAAAGTATAAATCATTTATTATTTCTTGTCATTCCGATATTTTTAATTTCTTTTTCATTTGTTTTTATTTATTTTGAATTTTTCATTTTCAAAAAAATTAAAAACCTATACCGAGACTTAATTCCAAAAGAAAATATTAAAAACTCTTTAGTTAATACAAACATGGATGAATTAATTAAAGATTTAAAACGATTTTCTAAAGAAAGCCAGACAGAAATAAAAACTATGCAAGAAAAAGAAAACTTTAGAAGAGATTTTATTGGAAATTTAGCTCATGAATTAAAAACCCCCTTATTTACATCACAAAGTTATCTACTAACTTTAATTGATGGTGCGTTAAAAGATGAGAAAATCAATTTAAAGTACTTAAAGATTGCAGAAAAATCTATAGAAAGATTAATCTTTACAGTGAAGGATTTAGATTTAATCACTAAACTAGAATCAGAAGGTTTAGAGTTAGAAAAATCAGAATTTAATATAATTTCAGTAATTAATAATGTTTTTGAAATGTTGGAATTACAATCCAACAAAAAGAAAATCTCATTAATTTTAAATTCAAAAAACAATTCAGTAAATGTTAATGGTGACCAAGAAAAAATACATCAAGTATTGACAAATCTAATAGAGAATTCTGTTAAATATGGCAAAGAATCTGGAACTACTGAAGTTTCAGTAGAAGATATAATAGAAAATAAAATTATAGTTAGAATAACCGATAATGGAAATGGCATTAAAAAAGTTCATTTTAAAAGATTATTTGAAAGGTTTTATAGAGTAGAAAACTCAGGCAACAGATCAACTGGTGGTTCTGGACTTGGCTTAGCAATAGTCAAGCATATAATAGATGCTCACAATGAGAAGATATATGTTGAGAGTGATTTTGGAGTAGGTTCTGAATTTTCGTTTACCTTACAAAAATCAAATTAATTATTTTTAAGTTTGTTTTATTTTTAAATAAATATATACTTGGGCAGTAAAAACAAATTAAAAAAATTTATTGAAAACGAAAGTTTTTCAAATGTAATACAACCTGAGAGGGAAAAGCTTCTTTCTGAAAAACTTAATTTAAAGGGCAACTGGAATAAATTATATTTTAAAAATAATAACCCAATTGTCTTAGAACTTGGTTGTGGCAAGGGTGAATACACTGTTAATCTAGCTAAATTAAATCCTAATAAAAACTATATTGGAATAGATGTTAAAGGGGCAAGATTTTGGAGAGGAGCTAAGACTTCTATGGAACAAAAATTAGATAATGTTATTTTTATAAGAACTCAAATTGAATTGATTGATTTTATTTTCGATGATCAGGAAGTAAGTGAAATATGGCTAACCTTTCCAGATCCTCAAATAAAATATCAAAGAAGAAAACATCGCTTAACAAATCCAAATTTTTTAAAATTATATAAAAAAATCATAAATAATGAAGGAATTATTCACCTTAAAACTGATAGTGAATTTCTTCATGGATACACTCTTGGTGTTTTAGAAGGTTTAGATATAAAGCCACTATTTTCTAATCATGATATTTATAAAAATAACAATGCTCCGAGTGATGTGATAAATATTAAAACCCATTATGAAAAATTATTTTTAGAAACTAAAAAAAGCATATCATATTTGAGTTTTAAGCTTTAATTATGAGTAAAAACATTTCTAAATCTGATTTTTTTAATAAAGTATATAATGTTGTTTCTAAAATTCCGTTTGGTAAAGTAACTACTTATGGAGCTATTGCAAATTATCTAGGTTCAAAAAAAAGCGCTAGAGTAGTTGGTTGGGCTATGAATGCTTCTCATTTTAAAGAAAATATTCCAGCACACAGAGTAGTTAATAGAATTGGACTATTGTCAGGTAAAAAGCATTTTTTTGGAAATAATTTGATGAAACAATTATTAGAAAACGAAGGTATTGAGGTAAAGAATGACCAAGTTGTAAATTTTAAAATTATTTTTTGGGATCCTTCTTTAGAATTACAATAAATAATATTCTTAAGCTTATATTTGTATTATAAAATTATTTTTTTTGAAATCAGTTAAGGACAAAATCTTATCTACTCTAAGAACTGTTCGTTTAAATAATGAAAAGTTTGATATTGTTTCTAATAATTTAGTGACTAATGTTGTCGTTTTTGAAAATGAAATTTTAATTGATTTAGAAATAGAAAATCCCACTCTACAATCTAAAAATAAAGTAAAAGCTTTAATTATTGATGTCATAAATAAAGAATTTAAAAATCAATTTGAAATAAAAATAAATTTTAAACTTGCTAAAGCTTTAAACCAAACAATTTTAAATGATGAAAAAGTTTTAAAGAATGTTCAAAATATTATAGCTGTATCATCTGGAAAAGGTGGTGTTGGAAAATCAACTGTTACTTCTAATTTAGCTATTTCATTAAACAGTATGGGTTTTTCTGTAGGAATTTTAGATGCTGACATCTATGGTCCTTCAATTCCAGTAATGTTTGACGTAGCAGAAAAAAAACCATCAGCTGTTCAAGCCAACGGAAAGTCTAAAATGAAACCTGTTGAAAGCTTTGGAATAAAAATTTTATCTATCGGATTTTTTACAAAAATGGACCAGGCAGTTATTTGGAGAGGACCTATGGCATCAAAGGCTTTAAATCAAATGATATTCGATGCTGATTGGGGAGAACTAGATTTTCTTTTAGTAGATTTACCTCCAGGAACGGGAGATATTCACCTAAGTATAATGCAGTCATTACCCATTTCTGGTTCTGTGGTGGTTAGTACTCCTCAAAATGTAGCTTTGATTGATGCAAGAAAAGGGGTTTCAATGTTTAAGCAAGAAAATATAAATGTTCCAGTTTTGGGAATTATAGAAAATATGGCTTACTTTACTCCAGAGGAATTACCTGAAAATAAATATTATTTATTTGGAAAAGAAGGTGCTAAAAATTTATCAGTTGATTTAGATGTACCTTTTCTAGGAGAAGTTCCCTTAATTCAAAGTATTAGAGAAGCTGGTGATATTGGAAGACCAGCATCTCTTCAGGATGGTTCAATAATTAAAAATATTTTTAATAAAATATCAAAAAACATGCTTTCGGAACTTTTAATAAGAAACGAAAAACTTCCAGTAACTGAAGTTATTAAAATCAAAACTATGTCAGGTTGCTCTGCAATTAAATAAACATTATGAATAAAGATTTATTAAAGAAAAAAGTTGAATTAGCTTTAGATGAAATAAGACCCTTTCTTCTGTCTGACGGAGGAGATATTTCATTAATATCAATAGAAAAAAATATTGTTAAAGTCCAGTTAATGGGTAATTGTGTAAGTTGTTCCGTTAACCAGATGACTTTGAAAAATGGTGTTGAGATGACTATTAAAAAACACGCTCCTCAAATTCAAGAGGTTCTTAGTGTTGAATAAGAAAATGGACATAATTAAAACAGATATTTTAATAATTGGTGGGGGACCTACTGGACTATTTACTGTATTTGAAGCAGGGCTGTTGGGTTTAAAATGTCATATTATAGATGCTTTAACAAAACCCGGAGGACAATGCACAGAAATATATCCAAAAAAACCAATATTTGATATTCCAGCTATTCCTCAAATTTTAGCAGGAAAATTGATAGATGATTTGTTAGAGCAAATTAAACCATTTACACCAGGTTATACATTAGCAGAATCGGCTGATAAACTAGAAAAGCAAAAAGATGGTTCTTTTAATGTAACTACTAATAAAGGCACTGTTCATAATGCAAAAGTAGTAGCTATTGCAGGAGGATTAGGTAGTTTTGAGCCAAGAAAACCTTTAATTAAAGGTTTAGAGAAGTATGAGGGAAATGGATTGGAATATATGATTAAAGATCCTATTTTTTTTAAAAATAAAAATGTAGTAATTTCTGGAGGAGGAGATTCTGCTTTGGACTGGACTATTGAATTACAGAAAATTGCTAAAAAAGTTACCTTAGTTCACAGAAGAAGTGAGTTTAGAGGTGCATTTGATTCTGTTGAAAAAGTTCAAAAACTTAAAAACGATTCTTTAATTGACGTAATAACGCCAGCTGAAGTAGTAGGACTAGACGGAAAAAATGAATTAAGTAGTTTAGTGATAAAAGTTGGCAATAATGAAAAAATAATGAAAACAGATTTTTTTATTCCTCTGTTTGGATTAATCCCTAAATTAGGTAAAATCATAAATTGGGGCTTGAAAATTGAAAAGAACTCAATTTGTGTCAATAATGCCTTGGATTACCAAACTAATATCCCTGGAGTTTTTGCAATTGGAGATGTTAATACTTACCCTGGGAAATTAAAGTTAATTTTATGTGGCTTTCATGAAGCTACTTTAATGTGTCAAGCAGCTTTCAAAATTATTTATCCGGAGAAAAAAAATATTTTGCGATATACTACTGTTTCTGGTGTTAACGGTTTTGATGGTTCTAAAAAGAAATCTGAATCGGCCATAATTAAATCTATTGATTAAAATATATGATTAATGATTTTATATATAGTTCAAATAAGATTCAAAATATTAAAGGAACTTGTAAATGGAGATCTCCTAGTAATATTGCTTTGATAAAATATTGGGGAAAAAAACCAAATCAAATTCCATTAAACACTTCTTTGAGTATTACCCTAAAGGATTGCTATACCATAACAAAAGTTTTTTATCAATCTAGAAATAAAACTGGGAATAATTTTGAATTTTTTTTCGAGGGTAAAACCAAATCAAGTTTTGAGGAAAAATTAAATCAGTTTTTTAACAGAATCGAGAAATATTGCTCATTTTTATCATTATTAGAGCTGAAAATAGAATCTATTAATTCCTTTCCACACAGTAGTGGAATTGCTTCTTCAGCATCCTCTTACAGTGCACTTTCATTGTGTATAATGGAGATAGAAAAAAAATTAAATCCAGAAATTGATGATAAATATTTTTTTCAAAAAGCTTCTTTCCTAGCTAGATTAGGGTCTGGAAGTGCGTGTAGAAGTATTATTGGGTTTTTTTCTACGTGGGGACAGACTAGTCTTTTAAATCATAGCAGCGATTTGTATGCCACAAGGTTTTCAAGTAAGATTCATAATATATTTAATGACTTATGCGATACAGTTTTAATAGTTGATAAAAGAGAAAAAGAGGTGTCTAGCACAATTGGACATCAGTTAATGAATGGCCATATGTACAATAAGGATCGTTTAGATCAAGCGAATTCCAATTTAAATAAACTAAAAGATGCTTTAGAAAATGGGAACTATGATTTGTTTATCAAGATAGTTGAATTAGAAGCTTTATCTTTACATGCCATGATGATGACATCTGAACCTTATTTTATATTAATGAAGCCCAATACGTTAGAAATCATAAACTTGGTTTGGAAATATCGAAAGGAAAAGAAATCCAAAGTATGTTTTACTCTGGACGCGGGAGCAAATATTCATTTGATTTATCCAGAAAATGAATATACCAAAGTGCAATCATTTATTAAAAATGATTTATTAAAATTTTGCCATTTAGGAGAATTTATAAATGACAAGATTGGTAGTGGACCATTTAAATTGTAAATTTACAATATGAGGGCTCCATTGTTTTATTCAAAAATTTTACTTTTCGGAGAATATGGTATTATAAAAAATTCTAAAGGTTTATCTATTCCATATAATTTTTATAAAGGAGGATTGAAGTTAGGAAATCTAGACTCTGGTACTATAAAAAAATCAAATAAAAGTCTTAGTCTGTTTAGAGATTTTTTAAAAAAAATAGATAGTTCAATTATTACTTTTGATTTTAATAAAATGAACAACGAGCTTATTGAAGGATTGTATTTTGATAGTACAATTCCTCAGGGATACGGAGTTGGTAGTAGTGGAGCTTTAGTAGCGGCTTTTTATGATCGTTATACAGAAAATAAAATAACGGTTTTAGAAAATTTAACAAGACACAAAATAATAAAACTAAAAAATATTTTTTCTAAAATGGAATCCTATTTCCATGGTAAATCTTCAGGTTTAGATCCCCTTAATAGTTATTTAAGTCTTCCAATATTGATTAACTCCAAAAATCAAATTGAAACAACTGGAATTCCTCTTCAATCTTCCATTGGAAAAGGAGCTGTTTTTTTATTAGATAGTGGAAAATCTAGTGAAACAGCCCCCATGGTAGATATTTTTTTTAAATCGATGGAAAATAAAAATTATAGTAAAATAATAAGAGAGGATTTTATCAAAATCACTGATTCATGTGTCGAGGATTTTTTGTCAGGTGATTTTAAATCATTGTTTTTAGACATTAAAAAACTATCAAAAGTTGTACTTGAGAATTTCAAACCTATGATTCCGAAAAATTTTCATCAATTATGGGCTAAGGGAATAGAATCAAATGATTATTATTTAAAACTATGCGGATCTGGAGGAGGAGGTTACATTTTAGGTTTTTCAGAGGATTTTGAAAAAGCAAAAATAGCATTAAAAGATTATAAATTAGAGGTCGTCTACAACTTTTAATCTTAATGTTTATTTCTTCATTAAACAAGAACTTTTTATTAAAAATACTGAGTTTATTTTCTGTGGTTAGAGGATATAATGTGATATTTATCGCTTTTGCTCAATTAGTTTCATCTATTTTTATTTTCTCTACATCAAATAATATTTTAAATATTATTTTAGATTTAAATATTTGGCTTATAATTTTTTCTTCTTCAACATCCATTTCTGCCGGTTACATAATTAATAATTTTTATGATTCAGAAAAAGATTTAATAAATAGACCATTAAAAACTCTTTTGGAAAACGAAATTTCAGGAAAAACTAAATTAAGTGCTTATGTTTTTCTTAATACTTTAACATTATTTTTTTCTGTGTTAGTTTCATTGAAAGCTTTACTTTTTTTTAGTTTTTATACACTTGTGATTTTTATTTACTCGATTAAATTAAGTAGATTTCTTTTTATTAGAAATTTTTTATCTGTTGTTTTAGTAATAACTCCTTTTTTTGCAATTACTGTTTATTATAAAAACTTTTCATTAGAAATTTTCACTCATGCAATATTTCTTTTTTTTGTTATTTTAATTAAGGAATTGATTAAAGATTTAGAAAATTTGAAAGGAGATTTCACAATGAACTACAAAACTATTCCAGTGGTATATGGTGAAAGAAAGGCAAAAATGTTCATTACTTTATACTCATTATTTGTAATTTCAACATGTATGAATCTAATCTCAAACTATGAGATTTATTTGATGAAATTCTATTATATTCTTTCTATACTTTTTTTCATTCCTTTTATTTATTTATTATGGAATTTTAACCACAAAAAATATTATGAAATATTACACAATTCTTTGAAAATTCTGATTGTTGCAGGTCTTTTTAGTATTATCTTACACGGTTTTTGATTTTTAAATTATGACACTCCAAAATACAATTAGACTAAATAAATTTATTTCAAATTCAGGTTTTTGTAACAGAAGACAAGCAGATGATTATATAAGCCAAGGTAGAGTTTCTGTAAATAATAAAATTATTGCTAGACTTGGTTCGAAGGTTTTTTTAAAGGATAGTGTCAAGTTAGACGGAAGAGAAATATTTCCTATTAAAATGCAATATATTATTTTAAATAAACCAAAAGGATTTCATTGTATATCAACAAAAAATAATCCAAAAACTGTTTTTTCTCTTTTGTCTTCAATTAAAGAAGGAAATAGAATAATATCTATAGATTTTTTAAAAGAAAGTCATACTGGACTCATTATTTTATCTAATGACAATCAATTTGTTACTCTAATAAATAAAAAAAAACATCTAATAAATCAAATTTTTCATTTAAAACTTGATGTAGATTTTTTGAAAAATGATTTAACAGACATCAAAGAGTTTGAGGTTAACTATAAATTAAAAATAAAATCAATTAATTATGTTGAAGGAGCAAATAAAAATGAAATTGGTATTGAACTAGCTATTCACAATATTAAAGATTTAGAAAAACTTTTTTTAGATTTTAACTATAAAATTATTTCACTTGATAGAGTTCTTTTTTCAAATTTTACAAAAAAAGATTTATCTAGAGGACAATGGAGGAATATTTCAAAACAAGAATTAATTAATTTAAAAAGTTTTTAGTTTTTACTAGCCCATTTAAAACCTCTGGTTAATAGTTTCCATCCCTCAGGATATTCAATGAATTCGTTTGGATCGTGTCCGATTGAAATGTAAAAAACCTTTCCTTTTCCATACATTTTTTTCCAAGCTATAGGCATGACAACATCTTTTATCCATGGATAAGTATTTCCGTTAAATTTAGTAGTAGCCAATATTTCAATATTTGGATCGTAATGAAGATAATATTGTTCGCTAAAAATATTAAAACTTTTAAGCCCCTTTGTAAATTTATTTTTATTCATTTCAACTTTGAAATTAACTTTGCCCCCTGGATGCGCTACAAATTGCCCACCAATCATAAATTGGTAAGTAGTATTGTTTCTAAATGAATCGGCTAAACCTCCATGAGAACCTGCAATACCTACTCCATTTTTCACAGCGTCTGTCAAATTTTTTCCTTGTTTAGAGGAAAGATTCATCATTGTTACAGATTGTATAATTAAATCAAACTTCATCAAAGAATCATAATTTGAATAAATATTTAAATTGTTAGATTCTTTAATATTTGCCTTTTCTTTTTTTAACCAGTTTATTACATTTTTAGCAAAAATTTCAGGTTGATGTGGTTTATATCCTCCCCAAACAACTAAAACATTTTTATTCTCTAAAGATTGAGAATAAATAAGGTTTTGAGAAACAAGAAAAATCAATAAAATTATAAAAATTCTTTTCATTTAATATTGTGTCAATTTATGATATTAATTCTACATAAAATGAAATAATTTATTTTCATTAGTCTGTTTTTTTTATTTTAACTAAGTTTAAGAATCTATATTATTAAAAAAATGACTAAAAAATCAAGAAGAAATTTCCTTAAAAACTCAACTACTTTAGGTGCAGGATTTTTTATTGTTCCAAGAAATGTTTTAGGCGGAGTCGGTTTTACTCCACCAAGTGATCAATTAAATATAGCATCAATTGGTTCTGGGGGTAAGGGATCTGATATTCAAAACTCTTGGGCTTCAAATGAAAGAGTAATTGCTCTTTGTGATGTACATTTAAAAGGAAATCATGGTGTAGTTCAATCAAGAAAAAAATATCCAAAAGCTAATTTTTATGTTAATTTTAATGAGCTTTTAGACAAAGAAAAAGATTTAGATGCAGTCACTATTAGCACGCCAGATCATACTCACGGAGTAATTGGTAATAGGGCCATGAATAAAGGACTGCATGTTTATATTCAAAAACCTCTAACCCATAATATTGAAGAAGCAAGACAATTAACTGTAACTGCAAAAAAAAATAAAGTTGTTACTCAAATGGGTAACCAAGGTGGGTCTTGTATAGGAGTTAATAAAATTAAGGACTGGATAGATTCCAAAATGATTGGAAATATTAATAAAGTATATGCTTGGACAAATAGACCAGTTTGGCCTCAGGGTTTTAAAATGCCAGATCCTTCAATATCCAAACCAAAAGATTTAGAATGGGATTTGTGGTTAGGACCAGCAAAATATAGAGAATATAGACCAGAGTTTCATCCATTTAATTGGAGAGGGTGGTGGGATTACGGAACAGGAGCTCTTGGAGACATGGGTTGTCATATTTTAGATGTTCCATACAAAACATTATCCTTAGGTCATCCAAAAGATGTCGAGTGTAGTGTAGCAACCATTTATGAAAAAATGTGGAATGCAAATTATTATCCAGAGGGATGTCCACCAGCTTCAATAGTTACCCTTCATTTTAATAAAAGTATTAAAACCAATTCTGATTTGGAAATGATTTGGATGGACGGAGGAATTATTCCTCCACGCCCTGAAGTTATTCCAGCTCAAGATTATTTGGGAGAAAAAGGAAATAAAAATGGTCTTTTCATAATTGGAGATGAGGGGGTTATTTCATCTGGAGTTTATGGATTAAATCCAAAGCTTTACAGAAAAGGAGAAAAAGTATTGCATTTGAATACAGATTTAATTTATAGTAAAAATAATAATTTAGATGATATTCATCATATGGAATGGATTAATGCATGTAAAGAAGGATACGGAAGTAAATCTTATGACAAACTTACATCTCCATTTGAATATGCAGGACCTTTCACAGAAACAGTTTTAATGGGGAATCTTGCTTTAAGGAGTTATATGATTAAAGATGGAAAAGATTTTACAGGCAGAAAAAAACTTATTTGGGATGGACAAAATACTAGAATTACAAATTTTGATTTGGCAAATCAATTTGTAGGCAGAGACAGAAGAAAAGGTTGGGATTTATAAAACTTTTTTTTGATGAAATGTTTTAACATTTTCAATGTAGTATTTTTGTCTTAAATTTTTAATTGTCCTTTAGTTATATAAATTTATATTTACATTATGAAAAAAATACATTACTTATTTATTATATCCTTTTTTGTTTTAAGCTGTAATAATACATTAAAAAAATCTACTGAATCTGTTCCTTTAGAAAACCTAATGGAATCTTCATCTGAAGAAAAATGGGTTTCTTTAATCCAGGATAACACCATTGATGGATGGCATTATTACCAAGATGACGGTAATAAAACTGGTTGGGATATAAAAGATGGAGTTCTAACTTTTACTTCCGCTAATGGATCTGGAGAAGGAGATAAAAGTCTTGTAAGTGATAAAGAATATACAAGCTTTAAAATTCATTTAGAATGGAAAGTAAGTTCCATGTCAAACAGTGGATTCTTCTGGGGAGTTAAGGAAGATATGAAATATGAATTTCCTTTTGTAACTGGACCTGAGATTCAAATTTTAGATCCTGAAATGCCTGACGGGCCTCTAACACAAGCAGGAGCTTTATACGGAATGATTGCACCTTCAAAGTGGGTGACAAATCCTGCTGGAGAATGGAATAGTTATGATATAACTATAGATCACAACTCTAATAAAGGACAAGTTATTCATAATGGAGAGGAAATAGTTAATTTTCCTTTGAGTGGTGAGGTTTGGGATGCAATGGTTGCTCCTACTAAATTTAATAATTGTGATGAAGAGCCATGGCAAAATTGTGACTTTGGAAAATTTAAAACAGGAAAAATTTCTATTCAAGACCATCCAGGAGTTATTTCTTTTAGAAACATAAAAATTTTAGAATTATAAATTATTTACATCTAACTATAGGAATAAGTAATTGATATAGTTGATGTTTCTAATAATGCTTACATAACTTTGAATTTCAAATAATACACATGCAGATTAAAGAAAATCCTAAAGAATACGATGTAATAATAGTAGGATCTGGTGCTGGAGGAGGAATGGCAACTAAGGTTTTGTCTGAAGCAGGATTATCTATAGCAATTGTAGAGGCTGGGCCTTTTTATGATCCAGCAAATCCAGATCAAATGACTCAAATGAAATGGCCATATGATTCTCCTAGACGTGGTGCAGGAACCACAAGAGCATTTGGAGACTTTGATCAAGCATACGGCGGATGGGAGATAGAAGGAGAGCCTTATTCACAAGTTGATGACTCTGAGTTTAGGTGGTTTAGATCAAGAATGTTGGGCGGAAGAACTAATCATTGGGGAAGAATATCATTAAGATTTGGACCAGACGATTTTAGAAAAAAATCTATAGATGGTTTGGGTGAGGATTGGCCAATTAGTTATGATGACATCAAACCATATTATGATAAAGTAGATAAATTAATAGGTGTTTTTGGTAGTAAAGAAAATTTACCTAATGATCCAGATGGTTTTTTTCTCCCACCCCCAAAACCTAGACTTCATGAATTATTCTATATAAAAGGAGCAAGAAAAAGTAACGTAAAAGTAATGCCGTCTAGGTTGTCAATTTTGACAAAAAGAATTAACAACGACAGAGGTGTCTGCTTTTACTGTAGACAATGTTCTAGAAGCTGTATGGCTTATGCAGATTTTTCGTCTGGTTCATGTTTGATTTTCCCAGCTCAAAAATCTGGTGGTCAGATTGACATGTATGTCAATGCAATGGTAAGAACAGTGATAACAAATGAGGAAGGCAAAGCTACAGGGGTTTCATATATTGACAAAGAAGATAAAAAGGAATATAAATTAAAAGGGAAGGTGGTAGTATTAGCTGCTTCAGCATGTAGTTCCGCTAGAATTTTACTGAATTCAAAAAGTAAGCAACATCCAAATGGACTTGGAAATAGTAGTGACGTTATTGGAAAATATTTACACGACTCCACTGGTGGGGGAAGAATGGCTTTTATTCCTGAACTAGTAGATAGAAAAATTTATAATGAAGATGGAGTAGGAGGAATGCACGTTTATTCGCCTTGGTGGTTAGATAATAAAAAATTAAATTTCCCTAGAGGATACCACATTGAAGTTTGGGGAGGGATGGGTGCTCCATCTTATGGAACAGGTTTTAATGTAAATGAATTTAATAAATTTTTTGGAATTCCAGTGGGAGGTTATGGAGATGTGTTAAGGAAAGATATGCGTAAGTATTATGGTTCTTTAATTGGTATGGACGGTAGAGGAGAATCTATTGCTATGAAAAGTAATTACTGTGAAATTGACCCTAATCAGGTTGATGAATTTGGAGTGCCAACTTTAAGGTTTAAGTACAAATGGTCCGAGCATGAAGTTAATCAAGCAAAACACATGCAAGATACGTTTGAGGAAATTATACATAATATGGGTGCCATTCCACTCGGAAACAAAGCAGATAAGAGTTCTAATTTCGGTCTTACCAAGCCAGGTGAAATTATTCACGAGGTGGGTACTACTAGAATGGGAAATGATCCAAAAAGCTCAGTTGTTAATGAGTTTGAGCAGCTTCATGATGTTTCAAATGTTTTTGTAGTTGATGCAGGGCCTTTTGTATCTCAAGCAGATAAAAACCCTACGTGGACAATTATGGCTTTAGCTTGGCGTAGTTCAGACTATATAATTGAACAATTTAAAAAACAAAATTTTTAATGGATAGAAGAAATAGTATAAAATCAATTATGTTAGGCTCCATTGGATTTGGTGTTCTTTTTGAAGGTTGTTCGACTGGAGTAAACAGTGAAGAGGTCAAGAAAGCTATTTCTAAATTTCAATATGGGAGGACTAAAAAAGAATTAGCTTATGATAAAAAGCTTTTTTCTGTAAAGTGTTTTAATGACAAAGAATTGAAAACAATTAAACAATTATGTAATTTAATTCTGCCACCAAATGAATTTGGTTCTATTGAAGATGCCGAAGTACCAGAACTTATTGAATTTATGGCTAAAGATATTCCTAGTTATGAAGCACCAATTAAGGAAGGGTTGTCATTATTAAATGAGGTTTCAAATAAAAAATATCAAAAGTCTTTTTTTGAATGTCAAGAAAATCAACAAAAAACATTTTTAAATGAAATGGCCTATCCCGATCCTGAATTATTAAGTTCTGAACAAAAAAAAGAAGTAAAATGGTTTAGTTTAATGAGAAATTTAACTATGACAGGTTATTACACTTCTAAGGTCGGAATTGAAGAATTAGGTTATGTTGGAAACACTCCAAATGTTTGGGATGGAGTTCCTCAAGACGTATTAAATCAATATGGATTATCTTATGATAAAGAATGGATAGATAAATGCGTAGATCAATCCAAAAGAAATGACACTGCTGCTTGGGATAATGAAGGAAACCTAATCACATAAAAAAAACCTCACTTAAAATATTATAAATGAGGTTTTAATGTGGTACCTCGCAGAATCGAACTGCGGACACAAGGATTTTCAGTCCTTTGCTCTACCAACTGAGCTAAGGTACCATAAAGCAATGGCAAATATATTAATTTTAAACAAAGCTGTATTCAAATGTTTCTGTAATTTTATAAAAAACTTCATTGAATGAACTTGGTTATAGACATAGGAAATACTGCAGTAAAAGTTTATTTATTTAAAAATAATGAAATTATTAAAAGAGAGGTATTAAGTGAAAACGCTCTAATTCATTATTTAAAATTAATTGCTATTGATGATATTAGAAATATTATATGTTCTTCAGTAACTAAGAGTTATAA
>MDSY01011805.1_pt1 | contig 35598 bp, 26 predicted proteins | sample 811131 | NCBI WGS metagenome assembly MDSY01 (sample SAMN05326643, study PRJNA326480) | marine metagenome | isolation source: seawater | place: Atlantic Ocean: South West | collected 2010
CTGGTATACCTGAGAATAGTGATAGTGATAGTGATAGTGATAGTGATAGTGATAGTGATAGTGATAGTGATAATGATAGTGATAGTGATAGTGATAACAATGTTCTTACTTTTTCTGATGAAGATTTAATTTTATCTAAATCAATACTAACATCTTTCTTAGAAGATATTAAAGATCTTCTTGGTAGAGCATTATGGTTTTTATTCAATAAGACTGTAAGAGAGCATAAACCATTTCCGACAGTGGGGCGCTTCAATCAGTGGCAAATGATAGACTTTCCTGTTTCAAAAGAACATCAAGGATTACTATCTAATTTACTTGAAGTTTTTAATGATGATGGTTCAATAAAAAGTAAATTTAATAATCAAGCAGAATTTCTTGCTGAAATTAGTGAACCTTCTATTAACAGAATGTATAGGAATAGAGCAACGCATCACGATGATGAAGGTGTGGGTGAATCCAAGTCAAATGATTCTTTCGAAGAATATGGTGACGACATTCTTTCGCAATTAAGCGAACCTAGACGCAGTGATTCACAAACATATAATAAAGATCCAGAGGATATTCATATTAGAACTCTCATAAGTAATATAGAAGATTTACAAGGATTGGGAACACATAATAAAGAGACTGTTGTAAGAAACATAAGATCAAATTTAAGAGGAGGTAGAAGGAAAAAACTCATGCGATTTATAATGAAAGATAGTTAAAATGTTATTCATTATAGATTAGAAATATGTAAATCATAATATTTCGTATTATTAATCAATGTATATTAACAGTGGTTTAGAAAATAGTGATATACATAAACTGTTTTCGAAAGTAACAGGAGTTGAACCTAATTTAGCATTAAGTATATTGAATTTTGCTTATTCACATGGCGGTTGTATAGCGGGTTCGTGTGCTTTAGCAATGTATTTAGAAAAAAATAATATGCCATCATATCGTCCATATGACATAGATATTTATATACCGTGTAAGACAAGTGATGGAAGGCGAAGCTGGTCCTACGCACCAGGTGGGGATGGGCGCAAGAAGCTGAGTCGCATAGCAGCGCCGCCGTTCGACCCAGATAGAGCCATCGCCTTAGACGATCCATTCGGGAATAATCAGTCACATTGGGGCTTTATTGATAGAATGTTCCAAACAGAATTAGGCAATTATTACCAGAAGGTTGGTGGAATTTACAAAACTCCAACCGTTAGCTACTACGCAGATGTCGACAATCTTGCGGGACTCCCGCAAGAAGAAAATTCCAATTTACTTTGGACGCAAATCTCAACTTATAAAAGAAGAGAAATCGGGTTCCCCCTTGTTGGGAATAGGTGGTATAATGAAAAGAGATATAATGGTGACAAATATAAAGATTATGGTGGGATTAATTATGATAAGAGGGCTAATGGAGACATAATAGAAGGCTACGCACCGACCCCTATGGGACATCAAGAAATACAATTAATTTTTTTAAAAGAAGATGTTGATGTTAGTCAATATATTGATAAGAATTATGATTTTTCTATTTGTAAAGTGTATACTTGTTTACACGCATTAAAACAAGAACACAAATTAGTAAGCTTATATGAAGAAAATATAAAAAATAGGATTTTGAATGTTCCAAATAATTGGAAATATATATCATTTGCAGCTTGTTTTAAAACAGTTACTCGTCGTTTTATAAAATATACACAACGAGGATTTATACCACCACACTATAAAGCATTTGAAGCACCGCTGTTAAAAAAGCAGGCTATATATGATGCTATGAAAACTTCAAGTATGAAATTGAATGCTGGTATTGTTTCAGATTCAGTTAAAATGCGTGAAGAATCGCTTAAGAAATTAATCGAGAAAGACTATAATGATGCCGCAATGACTGGATGGACTAATGTTGAACAGGAAGAATCATTAACACCACTAGCAGATTCTTATAAAAGAATGACTATTTTGTTAAAGTTTTATCTCTATCAAAAAATAATACAAGTATATGAACAAAAAGGTGAAGAACCGTTCTCAGAAGAACAAGCAAATGGTATCTACACACTACTTCATCTGGATATAAACGATTTAATTGATGATTTTAGAAGATTTGATATGGTGGAGTTTTGGAACAAGTCTCATGGAAAAAGCATTTTAATACAAATATCTAACAAACCTAATTTTTTAACTTTTTCTGATCAAGATTTAATTTTATCTAAATCAATACTAACATCTTTCTTAGAAGATATTCAGGATTTTCTTGGTAAAACCATGTGGTTTTTATACGATAAGATGACAACTCGGCGTGTTCTCGCACGTCCCAATAATCGTTGGAATAGATACGATTTCATCCCAGTAGATGATTCTAAGGATGATATGTCACAATTATCTGAAGAACTTGATGTTTATAATGATGATGGTTCAGTAAAAGATAAATATAGTCAAGCAGAGTTTATTGCTCAAATTCATGAACCAATTGCTAATAGAGTTTATAGAGCTAGAGCCCAAGCATCTGCGGATAAAGAAGACCCCGGTGATATAAATTTGGATGCAGAATACCTTATGAGAGAAGGACATCTTCCTCTTTCGGATTATGAGAATAGTGATTTAAGTGCTGAAATTAGAAGAAGAAATAAGGGATCTACAGGTGAAGTTAATTATGATAAAGATCCCGATAATATTCATATGAAAACTCTCATAGGTAATATTGAAAATTTACAAGGGTTGGGAACACATAATAAAGAGACTGTTGTTAGAAATATAAGATCACATTTAAAGGGGGGTAGAAGGAAAAAACTCATGCGATTTATAATGAAAGATAGTTAAAATGTATAGGTAAAAAATAATAAAGAAAAACACATATTTGAAAAAGAATCTCATATTAATCTTTTATTACACCAAAATTTTATCAGTCTATATATAATCATTTCTCTCAGCGTTTCTAATCATTGAGTCTCTAATAATTTCTGAATCTTCTTGTGAGAGCGATTTTTTACTTAATAATTGGGCGATTTGATCTGGTGTTTTAATAAATTTTTGGGGGAAATGTATCCTAGCTTCTTCGACAGCTTCTTCAGCAGATTGTATTGCTACAACATTTGCCTTATTTTCGTCAACATTATCGTTTATTAATTTCGTGAATACTTTTTCATATATAAGGTTCCATAAATTTGAATGAAGGTCTCCCTCTTTAGTTTCATTCATTCTATTCTCTGCTATTTGAATATCCTTCTTTATATGACGCATAACATTCCGTCCCGAAGAATTTACATCTATTTCTTCCAGTTCCGTTTGCCAATCTTTATAACTTTCATAAGGAATTGGTTCAATTTCTTTAATATCAAATGGTTTAGTGGACCATCTTAAAGATTTCTTCTCTTTTTTTGGAGTATATCCTTGTTTTTTACCAACATACATGATTCCTTCTTTAAATCGTTTGTTCTCTTCTTTTTGGCGTTCAACCTCTTCTAATATTATTTCTAAGGCAATCTTTTCAGCATTATTAATATTCTTATTTGTCCAATTATCAGAGTCTATAATTTCCTCTATGCCAAAGACTTTGACAATTGATTCTGTAAATATTTGAGAAAATTTATAAGCAAACTCATCTCGGATAATATCTCCTCTTTTACTAAGAATATAACCAACAACCTCACTTTGAAGTTTTTCCAAATTTTGTAAGAATACTTTATCAGTTTTGACTATCATTACATATACGGTTAAAAAAAATGATATCAAAATTGGAAATTATAAAATAGACAATGAACAAGATTATTAAACGAGATAAATTCAGTAAAATTCATACAATATTAACAACATTTGATTCGGATACTAGAAAATGGGAGGAATATATTAAGATAGTAGAGATATTATTCAAATATATTTGTTTACCAGATTTTAGCTGTTATGATAATGGGCGTTATTTAAAGATGAATCGGAATTCTTATACTTACAATGACTTTGATAGGTATTTAAAGTTTGTAAATACTCATAATACATATAATGAGTTACAAAAGTATGATAGGTTGGAAAATTCTTTATCGTATTCATTTAAAAAGATTGGTTTTCGTTTAAGCGATCATAATCCTCTTATGTATAATGATATATTCACATGGAATGTATTACATCACTACAATTATAACGGTTCAAACGATTATATTGATTCGAATGTAGTTAGACATTTTAATGCTAAAGTTTTCACAGAAAAAGCAAGATATTCTTTAATTGCAACTCAGTTAAAACTATTGATTGATAAATATAACTATAAATGCTATGCTCTTCAGGAGTGTGAGTATTCAATTTATATGAAGGTAGTTAAATCTCTTGATCAAAAGAAGTATGTATGTCGTTTCATTCCACATCGAATTTCATACAATCGTAATGGTATTTGTATTGAATCATTTGGATGCGCTTTAATTATTAGAGATACCTCAAATATTGGTGAAACTTATGTTAATCCGATAATAAGTAAAAAGGTACCTTATGAGAAAGGATACAAATATATTATCAGAATTCAAAATAAGGTGATGTATTCCTCTATTCATTTTCCCAAATGTGGAAATAGTATTAATTTTAAGAATTGGGTTCGTTATGGATATGCCGATTTCAAATTTATACTTTCAAAAATGCAATATGCTGATGTTGGCTATATTATTGGTGATTTGAATATGAATCCTAAAACTCTTAATAAATTTACATCTAATTTTAGTCAATATAGATTCAATATATTAGCCCATATTGGACCAGATTATATAATTAAAGTAACTCATATGAAAAGACACAAATATATTACATTGTAATATATGTCTGGAGATACAAACCATATTTCTGGAAGTAGAAAAAACACTTGGAGAAAATATCAAAGTGAATGTGAACAGACGAGACTATATTATCACCAAAAGTGCTCTATTAGACGTCTTTGAATGATCGATATAAAATGATATTTTTAGTACAATACTCTATTTTTTATAAAAAAAATGATATAACTTCTGAGATATATAAGGTTATATATAAGATGACTTCCGAAATTGCCGAATCTTTCATGGGTACATGCCATTTAATGATTGAATATTATCGTGCCCTTAAGAAAAATGTAGTACATAATGGTCTAAATAAATCGAATAGAAAACTGGCTTCTTTTGTTCAGAAGTTACGGAAATCAGCACCTCTTGTACGTCAAACCGGAAAGATGTCCAAAAAGGATAAACGCAATCTTGATAAAATGCTTATTGGAATCCACAAACACGTTATTACAGAAATTTCGAATTGGTTAAAAAAGACGGATGGTGATAAATCTTCTAAAATTATTCATTGGATTAATAGTCAGATTAAACGCCATCAAGATATGATAAACAATATTTCAAGTATGGATAAGAAGCCGATTAAACTTAAGGAATTTGCAAAGAAAAGAAGCAAATGTCGTCGTAATGATGAAACAGAAGATGAAAATTCGGACTCTGAAGATTCCGAATTTTCTGACTTTGATTTTGAAGTAGAGGATGCGGAAGATGAAAATTCAGATTCTGAGGATTCTGAAGAGTCTGAGGATTCTGAGGATTCGGAGGATTCTGAAGATTCTGAGGACTCTGAAGATTCTGAGGATTCTGAAGATTCTGAGGATTCTGAAGATGAATCTGTATATCATTCCTCAAAACGCCGCAAATTATCAAATAATCGTAAAAAGGGAGGATGGATTAAGAAAAATGGTCGCTGGATTAAAGACGATAATGATGAAGAAACAAAAGAAATAAAAGAGTATCTTCGTAACAGAGATCAGACATCATTCCAAAGTAAAAAAGCTCATATTGAAAGTTTTAAGAAACTCGCGAAAAATGAAAGAAAAAAAATACTGGACCAAATTAAAAGATCAAAGGAATATTCAAAATGTCCGATTATCTATAAAATTATGCTTTCAAATATTCCACAAAATTCTAAAAACGATATTGTTACACGATTAGAATCATTGGAAAAAAATGAAGATGAGTGTCCGAAATATCGCGAGTATGTTAGCGCAGCGCTTAAGATTCCTTTCGGTGTATTTGTTAAAAGTAAAGTAAATTCTAAATCAAAAACATCAGATATTAAGGCATTCATCAATAGAACTGCAAAGTGTATGGATGAAGCTGTTCATGGACATGACAATGCGAAACAGCAGATTTTACAATTTGTTGCCCAAAACATTTCTAATCCAACACCAAAGGGTTTAGTTCTTGGTATTGAAGGACCAATGGGGAATGGTAAAACGACATTAATTGAAAAGGGATTTGCGAAGGCATTGGGTAGACCATTCTCAACGATTCCACTAGGAGGGGTTCAGGATGGAAGTTTCCTGGAAGGTCACGGATATACTTATGAAGGCTCCCGATGGGGACAAATTATGAATGTTCTAATGAACTCAAAATGTATGAATCCGATTATTTATATGGATGAATTGGATAAGGTCAGTCGTACAGCGAAAGGAGATGAGATTAACAATTTGTTAATTCATCTTATTGATCCGTCTCAAAATCATCATTTTAGAGATAAATATTTTGCAGATATGGATATTGACTTATCTCAGGTTATTTTCATCTTCTCATACAATGACCCCCATGCAATTAATCCAGTGTTAATGGATAGAATTACCCATCTTAAAACAAAAGGTTTCAGATTACCTCAAAAAGTGGTTATTTCTAAGAACTTTCTGCTAAAAAATATAATGGAAGATGTTGGTGTGAGTAGCAAAAATATTATATTTAAGGACGAAGTTCTGGAATGGATTATTCAAAATTACACACACGAGGGAGGAGTTAGAAATTTAAAGAAGATTTGTTATGAAATTGTAAGAGAAGTTAATCTACGAAATCTAACAAATAAGGGTATGAAATATCCGTATACAGTTACGCGCGAAATTTTGGAGGAAGATATTCTGAATTTACGTATTCCGTATAAACACGATAAGGTTCATTTGGAACCAATGGTTGGAAAGATTAATGGTTTGTATGCTACATGTAATGATACAGGAGGCATTACACAAATTGAGGCGGTATGGTTACCAACAGATTCGAATCTGAAATTAGAACTTACTGGTCATCAGGGTAAAGTGATGCAAGAAAGTATGCATGTTGCAAAGACTCTTTCTTGGAGCCTTTTACCTGAATCTATTCGGACAAAACTAAAAGATGATTGGAAGAATATTGGGACTCAAGGTATTCATGTTCATTGTCCGGAAGGAGCAACACCCAAAGATGGACCATCTGCCGGTGCCGCTATTACAACAGCAATGTATTCTCTTCTATCTGGTAAAAAGATTCGCAATGATATTGCAATTACAGGAGAAATAGATCTGTCTGGGAAAATCATGGAAATTGGAGGATTAGAAAGTAAAATCTTCGGAGCAAAAATGGCTGGATGTAAGAAAGTATTATGCCCTAAAGATAATCTTACATCATTACAGCGTATTATCGATGAACATCCTGATATTATCGATGAAAATTTTCAAGTAAAGATTGTTTCCAATATACATGATGTTTTCAATGTAATGCTGCAGTAATTTTATATTATTTAAGATAATGGTGGGACTTAGCAACATAACGATTTTATTTTTTTGTATAGTTCTTATTATATTCTTCTGTGAAAGTAATACATCTGAGTCATTTTTGGTGTCTTGTGGAACCAGTTTTAGTAAGATGACAGCTAACTGTAAGGGCTATAAGACAGAGAAAGGTTGTGACGGAAGATGGCAAGATGGTAGGCATACTGGTGGAAAAGGTCCCAAAACATGCAAATGGTCCGGCTCCAAGTGTGAGACTCATCAATCGTGTAGTGAAGCTCAAGCCGTGGCAGCGCAAGCAGCAGCAGCAGCAGCAGCACAAGCAGCAGCAGCAGCAAAGCAAAGTGCTAAATACGAGCAATGTAAAATGGATCTGAGTAAACAATCGGAGTATCCAAAATGGACATATCAAGGGGTTGAGAGAGATTGTCCAAATTATCAAACTCCCGTTCCAGCATGTATAATTACTCAAGCATCTCCGCAATATGATAAAAATAATACTAGGTTAGAAATCAATAATGTTGCTGAAAATAACATTGATGAACAAGACTCAAATGGTTATTTACATGATCAGACAAAATGTACATATCTTGGATGTACAAATCCAGATGCTTCAAATTATGCGGATATTGGACCAGAAAATGGTACTGTACAAAACGTAGATGGTCATTGTATCATAGAAGATACTCCCATCACTCCTCCTACTACTACTTATGAAGAATGTGATCCCTCTTTTAATGAAATTACCCAGTGTAATCAAAATGATAATAACAAAACAGCATGTGAAGGTACATATGAAAATACGAATTCCGGTTTTGGAACATATTGTGTTTTTACCCCAGATCAATCTGTAAACAATTTATCTGGAAAGACTCAAGCAGAAATTAATTCAGGAAAAACTGGATATAAAACTGGCGTAGGTTGTTATAGGGCTAATTCTGGTGGAACAGCGCAAACCGGATTAAGAGCATATCACATCGGTGCAGCAGGTCCTGCTAATAATGACGGTAAACAGATTCTGAATTTGAGTCATAATCAAATTTTAGAAAAATGTAAGGCTGTAGCAGAAGGCACATACGGTAAAACTGGATACAGTGGTATTACTGTAAGTTCGACTGGACCATATTTCACACGCGGATGTGATATTTTTCATAAACAAGATAAACTACTTGAAACAATACCCAGAGATGGTAAGAGTTGTTATGTAAATCCAGATTACATTATTACAGGTGATAATACCAGTACAAATACAAATGGAACGTGTGAACCTTCTGGACCGCTTTGTCAAATACCCCAAGAAACTATTATACAAAGAGATGAGCCAACAATAACATTACTTGGTGAAAATCCAATGAAATTATTCATTGGTACACAATTTATTGACCCTGGTGCAACCTCACAACAATTTGTAAATGGAGAATCAATTGATTTAACAACATCTATAAAAGTAGAGGGTAGTGTTAATACGTGGGTTGCGTCTGACTATACACTCAAATATAGTGTCACAGATCAAGACGGACAATATGTAGAAAAAATAAGAGATATTGAAGTGATGGCTAAGAATGCTCCAATATTGACATTAAATGGTGACAAAAATATGGAAATAATGATGAATCAGAAATTTACAGATCCTAGAGCAACTGCAACTCATAATGGAAAGGATATAACAAATGATATTAAGATTGAAGGTAAAGTTGATATGAAAAAACCTAATTATTATACTATAACTTATAGCGTAACTGCTGATATGGTAACTACAAAAAAATATAGAACCATTAAAGTTGTCGATGAGTTAAGAGATCAATGTAAAGAAAAAGTTTATAGAAATAAAAGCTGTGAAGAAATGAATAAAGACATGTGTGGAAATAACTCTGTTTCAGCAGTTTACTATGGAACACCGTATCATTGTTCTTGGAATAATAATAAATGTCAAAAATCACTTGAATGTGGTACACGTGATGAACCAATAAATGAAGAAGCTTGGTTACAACGGTTAGGTCATCGTTATAATCAATAAATTTAAGAAATAATATATTTATAATTAATGGTTAGTTCGAATATAATGCCATATAGTCCGTTATTAATATTTATGATAATCATATTGATTTGGTATATCACTTCTACTAAAAATGTATTAACAGAATCTTTTGGTGGACAACAAAACTGTGGTAATTTATCATACATATCAGACTGTTCGGATACAAGTAGTAACTGTGAGGACCATTGGTCGTATGTGCCGAGTAGCGTTTCGAGAAGTAAGGGAAAGCCTATGAGATGTAACTACGACGGTCGCAATAATAAATGTAGCTATAAAACCAACACAGCTGGAAACAGAGTTAATGATAACTGGCTGTGTAAGGAAACTCCAAGCGATAGTACTGATACGGAAAGATGTGAGGATAACAGAGCGAATAATAAGGGTCAAACAGGTGCATGTACCTTTGATCGCCGATGTAAAGACAATCGGGCTAACAACAAAGATATGGGTTGGCCCGGTGCTCATGATATGAATAAATGTACCTTTGATAGCCGATGTAAAGACAATCGGGCTAACAACAAAGATATGGGTTGGCCCGGTGCTCATGATATGAATAAATGTAACTTTGATAGTGCATGTAAGGCAGAAAACGAACCCACTGCCACAAACAGGGTTTCTGGTTGGCCTGGTTCTCATTCCAAATCAAAATGTACATTTCCAGCAAAGACAGAGGGTTGTAAAGACCCTATCGCAAGTAACTATCGATCAAATTATGATATCCATAAACAAAAAAATTGTGATTACTCCTCTGACACGAGAGTATGTAGAGATCCAGATGCAAAAAATTATGGTTATGCTGTCCGCGGACCGAGCTCTATTGTCGGTAAACGTTCTATAATGGCTAGTAAATGTAAAAAACTTGATGCTACTATAAAAAAGAAGGGGGGACGCAATGATGATCCAGACAAGGCTTACCCACGGTGTCACACAAGAAAAGAAGGGCGTTGGGTAAAAGATCGCCGCAACAGCAGTGGCGAAAGTTCAGGTACCGAAGCAGACCTATGTGATGATAAAAACTGTTTTGAGTGGGAAAGGATTGGTGCTGGGGCTCAATATTGTGAAATGCCTGTAGTTTGTAATGATCGTGATGCGTCTAACTTTAACAATACCAAAGGAGAGAAGTGTATTTATTCCAAAAAATGTAAGGATAAAGATGCCTCGAATTATGAGAGCCGTTCTAAGTTCCCTTCCGGTGGAAACTGTACTTTTCCCAAAAAATGTAGGGATAAAGATGCCTCGAATTATGAGAGCCGTTCTAAGTTCCCTTCCGGTGGAAACTGTACTTTTCCCAAAAAATGTAGGGATAATAGAGCTGATAATTATGAAAAAAATTCTAAGTTCCCTTCCGGTGGAAACTGTAACTTTGCAAGAAAATGTATAAAATCAAGATCAAAGAAAAATGGTAAATACGCCGAGGGAGCGGTAGATAATTGGCCTGGACCTCATGATGCATCATTATGTAAATATAAGGGGTGTAATAATTCAGAAGCAGTTAACCAAGGAAAATATGATATTAGTGATGAGACGGATTGTATTTTTCCTAAAAAATGTAAAGATAAAAATGCTAAAAACTATGATCCTAAATACGAAAATAAGCAGTGGTTTAAAAATCAACCACATGATGAAAAGTGGTGTGAATATGATAAGACTCCTCCAACAATTAAATTAAACGATGGCGATGAAATTAAGATAAATGTTGGAACAAAATATAATGAACCTGGAGGAATGGTTATTGATGATATTGATGAAACACGTAATATAGAAACCTCAGAAATATCTGGATTAGATAAGATTAACACAAATACGGTTGGTCAATATTCCGTTATGTATAATGTAAAAGATAAGAGAGGAAATAAAGCGGAAAAAGAAAGAATCGTTAATGTATTGGATTTAGTAGCCCCAAAAGTATCTTTAGTTGGAAGTAAGAGTATAAGAGTTCCTGTAGGAGAAAACTCTTATAAAGACCCCGGAGTTAAAGTAACTGATAATTATGATACTGACTTAAAATATACTACATCGGTATCCGGTTCAGGTAGTATTGTAAATACAAATAAAGTAGGTGAATATAAAGTTGAATATTCTGCATTAGATTCCTCTCGCAATCCCTCAAACACTGTAAGTAGAAAGGTTACTGTTTTTGATCAAGTAAAACCAACTATTTCACTTAAAGGAGCGAACCCTCTGACGATTCCCGTTGGCAAAAAATACACAGAATATGGTGTTAATATATCCGATAATTATGATAAGGGGTTGAAACCAATAATATCAGGGGTTAGAAATATTAAAATGAATGTACCGGGTAATTATACCGTAACATATAAAGGAATTGATAAATCTGGTAATACAACTACTAAAACTCGAGAAGTTAAGATTGTTGATAATAAACCTCCAATAATTAAATTGAATAATCAAGATACTATATATTTAGGTATTGATGGAAAATACAGAGAATATAATGCGACCGTATCAGACAATGTTAGTAACAAATTAAAGGCCACAATATCTGGCGCTGATCAAATTATACCTGGAAAACTGGGAACATATTATGTTACATATACCGCAACAGATAAAGCGGGAAACACTGCTACAAAAGACAGAACGGTCATTATTAGAGATCAAACTGCACCAAGTATACGTTTGAAGGGAAATAAAGAGGTTGAAATACCTCAATATAGTGAGTATATAGAAAGAGGGGCAACAGTTACAGATAATCGCGACAAGTACTTAGCCCCAATTATATCTGGAGACACAGTAGATACAACTACAAGAGGGGAATATATTGTTAAATATCAGGGAATAGATAGAGCTGAAGTCCCAAACAAAACTGATGTAATAGAAAGATTGGTAAAAGTTGTAGATAAAACACCGCCACAGATATCATTATATCAACCAGATTATCCAGGTAAAAATGGTATAGATCATGGGGATGATTATATTGAATTTAAAGCCCATGCAGTTGACGATGATGGAGTTCTTCTTGATGATAAGGTAGAGGTAAATGGTACTGTAAATACCAATGTTCCTGGTTCTTATACTATACAATATAGTGTTACAGATAATAGTGGAAATAAATCAGAAACTATCGAAAGATATGTTATTGTAAATCAAAAACCAGATACAGTTTCACCACAAATAGTTTTAAAAAATCCAATATATCCTGGAGAAAAAGGCATTGAGGTTGGAATAGCAGGTAAAGACGAACAAAAGTACATAGAATATGGTGCTCATGCGATGGATGACGATGGTACTATTCTTGATGGAGAAGTACAAGTCAGTGGGTATGTAGATACAAATATTGTTGGCGAATATATTGTAAGATATAGTGTTTCAGATAAGGCTGGAAATTCTGCAGAAACTGAAAGAATTATTTATGTTGTGGATACTACAAAACCAACTATTGAACTAAAAGGCAAAAATCCAATGATTGTACCACAAGGTACTCCTTATATAGAACCTGGGGCTACTGCATCAGATAATGGTAAGGATATTAGTAGCAGAATTAAAATAACTGGACATATAGATACAAATGTTGAGAAAACATACATCATAACGTATAGAGTGAAGGATTACAATGGACATATTAGTAGGAAAAAAAGAACCGTACATGTAATCGATGAGTATCGGATTTTATGTAAAGAACCTGTTTATCGTAACTTAGCGTGTGAAGATTTAGGGAGAGATATATGTGGTGGTGATGACGTTTCAGCATTATATGGTACAACACCCTTCCATTGTATATTCAAAGACTATAAATGTCAAAAAGGTCCATCATGTGGTAAAAGACCTGGATTGAATGAAGAAGATTGGTTACAACGTTTAGGTCATAGATATAATACGGATTAGATTCCCGTATTTTAATTATAAGATTTTTCTAAGATACAACGATAAGATAATGAATAAATTATTCATTACTTCGTATACAAACTTTAATTGTCTTGCTCATTTACCATCGGGTAAACCCGCCAAATCCCCACTATTATTATTGGATAATTCAGATGAAATTTCAATTTGTAATAAAGAATTATATAATCCCGCATTTATGATAAAACATCCAAAATCGGAAACATACTATGTCTGTCTTGAATCTATTTATAGGGGGGATATAGCTACTATTTCTGAAAATGAGATAAAACAAGTTATAACCTCTGGCGGAAAATCAAGCTGTTTTTTAGCATTTGATCCATGTTTGAAGTATTTAGTAAATATTAATTATTGGGACTCATCTATAAGCATTCATAGTATTGATAATCAAGACTATTTATTGTCTGAACCAATATATATATTTAAAGATAAGGCATGTCATAAGGCGAATGGATTAGAAGAACATCTTGTAAACAGACAGTCAGAGCCACATTATCATTCTGCATTGTTTGTGGAAGTTTCTAAACAAACCTATTTATTTGTTCCAGATCTTGGTATGGACAAGATTCATATATTTGAGTTCATATATGATAAACCCGAAATATGTCTGATTACATCTGTAGATCTTCCTTCTGGTTCTGGTCCAAGATATATAGTACAAAATGATGATATTATTTATGTTGTAAACGAATTAAATTCAACTGTTACTGTATTTGAATTAATAAAGAATAGAATTCCAGAATTATTAGTAAAAAATACCAAATCTACTTTACCTCCCAATTTTCCAAGTACAAAAAGTAAATGTGGTGGTATTGTGTTACACCAAACAGAACCATATCTTCTTGTATCAAATAGAGGTCACAATAGTATCACAATATTTAAATGTTGTAATTTTGATATAGAAATCGTTGAGATTTTCTCTACTCTCGGAGAAACTCCTCGTCATTTTACATTCGACAAGAATTGTTCTAATATTTATGTTGCGAATCAAGACACTGATACAGTTACTATATTCTCTTTTAAAAAAGGTATGGTACAGTTTATTAAATCTATAAACGTTTGTTCTCCAAATTTCATATTAACCTCCTAATCACCAATAATCACCATATTTGCTCATTCTCATAGAATCATTATGTTTTTTATTGAAATGTTGTTTAATACCAGCTATAAAAACCGGATGTTGTAAATATGAGTTGATGATATTAAATGGTATCGTTCTACATTTTTGTATTTTATTCCAACTAAACTCACTTACAAATCTATTTGGATCACATAAAAATGCGGCTTTAACAATATAGTAATAAAATGTAGCGGGTATTTTATTCCATGTCTTATAACAAACACCTATATCATTTGTTATTGTACATTCATGAGCTCTTAACAATTTAGCAGCCTGTTTCAATGAAAAATCTAATTCTTTTTTGAATATTTCACCCCTAAATAATTTTTCATAATCAGAAGACTTCTTGCTTATTCTGAGGCGTCCTTGTGTAGATGCTTTAAATCGAAGACAATTTACAATTATTGCCCAAGTTTCAACTATACTTTCATCGGGTTTTCCATTATAATCTCCTCTTATTGTAGAATCATATACACAATGTAGATGTAACGCATGAATTAGTTCATGAATCAGTACTTTATATGATTCTTCCTTTCTAAAAATAACTATTTCATTATTTGTGTTTCTTATAGTACTATATCCACTATTAACATGTTTTGATGTCAAATTATCAATACCATTCCATATTTTTTTAAAAGGTGTCGGTAAATATGTTATTGTGACCCCTAAATTAGACTTCGGGAATGATTCTCTAAAACCTTTGATGATTTTAACCATTTGACTTGTATCAGGTATACGTTTCTGTGTAGTTGCTACAAGTAATTTTGTTTTGTTGTCAATATCAATAGAATAATAGTATTTATATGTAGATATACACCATTCTTTAATTTGTTTAGGCATAAATGTAGAATCTGAATCATTCGTCAGGTAAAATTGTGTGAATTGTCCCATATTTTCTTATTTATATTTTAAATATTATATTTCAGTAATGGCTTATGTATTTGTACCAACTTGGGCTGTAGGAACATCAAAAGTATTTGGTTATACATTAATTCTAATTACGATTACATTCTTTGTACTACTCTTAGGAATGCGCAGAACAGTTATAAAACACTGGGATAAATATAGATGTAGTCCATTAATTTTACCTTTTGCTGAATTTTTTGGATATGACTCATCGGATACATTATCCCAATGTATATCAAAAAACGTGTCAGATGCGACAGGACCTGTAGTTAAACCGTATGAGGATCTTTTTTCAGTCATGAAATCTACAAATATGAACATGTCCAGTTCATTAGAAGATATTAGAGGCGTTATGAAAGCATTAAAAGAAAATGTTACAGATTCATTCAACAATGTGATGACAAAAATGGGGAATATGGGTTCAACCGCACAATTTCTAATGATGAAAATACAAGTTATGGTACAAAAATTATTAGCCCTATATGTTACTCTTCTTTACTTTGCTTGGTCAATGATGAAAGGTTTGGAAGCAATGATTAAAGATCCGGTTCTTATAGGTGCGCAAGGAACTCTTGATACCGCTGTTAAATTAATCGAAAAACCAGGTAAAGGTTTAAAAAAAGTTGGAAAGGCTTTGAAAAAGGGCGCTAAAGCGGTTGGCAAATCTGCAAAGAAAACTGGAAAAAAGATAAAGAAGGCATTCTGTTTTGGTCCGATGACAAGAGTATTATTAGATGATGGTAAATTTAAAGATATGGTTGATATAAAAATTGGCGATAAACTATTAGGTGGTTCTATAGTGACTGGTACAATGAAATTTAATAGCAAAGACACATACTTAGTAGATAATTCTGGAATTATATCTACGTTTGACCACCATGTACTTCACAATGGAATTTTCAAAAAGAGTGGATCTGTACCTAATGCAAAGGTTTATACAGGACAAATCCCATATCTATATGATATTGATACATCTAATCACCGTATTACTATTCTTAATGACAATAATGAACATATTGTATACACTGACTTTACAGAAGTAGATCATGATAACAATTATGTATATGAATACGAACTGTCATTATTGAACAATAGCATAAGAAAACAAACCTCTCCTAATTCATATATATCCTAAAAATTTATATAATAGTATATTATATAATGCTAAATATCCAAGGATTATTTAGCCCATTAAAAAGAAAATACTGTGATTATTTTTATATTCTGTCAGTTATATTTTTTGGTTTATTTGCATTAGCAGTTATAACATCAATAATGTCATTAACCAGCAAAAAACCAATCCCGTTATCAAATGCGCTAATCCTTTGCGCACAACCACTTATACTCTATTTCATTAATAGATTGTATTATTCAATGTGTGTTAATTCTCTTCCTCGCTAAACAGTAGTATTAACATACGCTTGTTCTATAGGTAGTCTACATACAGGACATCCACGATTCCCTGAAGGCGTATGTCTCATTCGTTCATAACAAGCTCTACACATACAATGATGACCACATGGTACAAGGGTTATATTTGGTATCTCACTCATACAACATATACACTCTTCTACTTTGTAAATTTGAATTGTTTCTAAAACATTCACGATTTTAACATTTTTCCCTTTTACACTATAAAATGGAGCACTATTCTCTCTTAAAGTGATTTTTAAATCAGATGGACTAATACGATAATATCTGCCTTCTTCTCTTATATCTTTTGGAAATCTACAATTAAGGTTATTATTATAAACGTGTTGAAACCTCTTTCCTTGTTCGTCTACATATGAGTGAAATTTTACTCTTAACTTGCCCTTTTCTTTAACACAATTTAAAATTATATAGCTCATATGTTGTATATCCATATTCAAAATGATATATCAATCATTTTTATAAAAACTTGGTAAAATTAATATTAACAAAAACACGGCAGCTTGTTTTCTTCTATCTGCTCTTGTTTTTACGATATCTGTATTCACATTTTTATCTCTTATTTTACGGAAATCACTCATAATACTCATAATAATCTCTTTTGGACTATTTATATTTTTTTGTTCTTTAGAATCTAAATTTGCGACTAATGTATTTAAGGAATCTTCATCAAGTGTCTCATGAACCATTAGCTCATTAGCAATGGTATATAGTGTATCATTATATTTTCTAACTAAATTATAAGCTCTATTCTCCGCATTTATTAGTTCCTTTTTAACTTCCATATTAGAATCTTCTCCATCAAGTGTATATTTTACCCCATCCATAGCAAAATTTTTTACAATTGATTTTGCTAACATTAATGCTCTATTTACATCATCAGAAGCACCCGTAGAAGAGTCACCATCAAATATATAAGATTCTGCTGCTTTTCCAGATAAGATCATTACTAAACGATCGCGAAGTTCAGTTGCTCTTAGATTTTTAATATCTCCAATACTAAACATTGTTACTCCTAAAGAACCTCCAGATCTGGGTATTATACTTGCTCTTGTTGCAAAATCAATATTCTCTAATACAAATGAGGCTAATATATGTCCTGCTTCATGAATTGCTATACGCCAATCTGGTTTATAATCCAAATTTAAAATTGGTTTGCCAAGAATTGTATTTTCTATGACATTCAAGTAATCTTCTTCAATAGCAAATATACGACCTTCATCCATTGCTTTTAGTGCAGCTTCATTCACAATTGCATTTATATCTGCTCCAACTAATCCATCGGATAATTGTGCTAATCTTTCAATAAAATTTACATCATCATTTTCAAGAGAACCACCGTAATGTATATCATAAATAAACTCACTTGTTTCATTTGTAACTTTTTTTGCTTTTCTAAGTAACCGCGATATTTCTTTAGCTTTAACACGTGCCGTTCTATTTGAAAACAAAGTTGCTTGAATTTTATTGCCAGCGAATCTTAGTGGAGTAACAACTTTTAAAGTTGTTATGTTCTTATCATTATCAATTGCTTTTTCGTTTAATGCTTGAAAAATAATATCGCTTCTTTTTCCATTTTTTATAGATATCTCTCTTGAACGACCATTCATTCTTTGTTTGTTAACATAATATTTATAAAGGCTTGTGCGATCATTTAAATCAGGTCGTCTTAAATGAACAATATTGTCAAAACGCCCTTTGCGCAATAGTGCCGAATCAAGAATATCTTTTCTATTTGTTGCTCCAAACACTATAATTAAGGGTTCAGATTCATCTCTTGATTTAAATCCATCTAATTCGACTAATAATTGATTTAGTGTATTATCGCGATCAATTGAAACAGATGAATCACTTCCACCTCTACTACGTCCACAAGAATCTAATTCATCTATAAAAATCATACTCATACGATTCTTGTTTTTAAGTGCTCTTTCACGAGCAGTACTAAATAATGTTTTTACTCTCTCAACACCAATTCCTGCATATTTACCCTTTACTATTTCTGAAGCTGATACTACAAATAGAGGTATCTTCATTTCATTTGCCGCAGCTCTTGCCATTAAAGTCTTTCCTGTTCCTGGTGGACCTATAAGAAGAATATTTCTTGGAACAGATACACCTGCTCTTCTTGCCTTTTCTATCGTATCTCTTGATAAAGAAAGACTTAACAACCGTCTTATATCATTTACAGAATCTTTATTTCCGATAACATCATCCCAAGTCGTTCCATCTGGACTACCATCTGCATAAATCTCAAAGAAACTATGCTTCTCGCTTTTTACGGGTACATTTGTTACTTTTCCAAAAAAATCATTAATAATTTGATTACAGGATGCTGGGGACATTGCACATAATTGTATTATTGTAAAAGTTACCAGGGAACTAGTCTTTTTTACAAAATTGATTGTGGAATTTCGAATAGCTGACGTATTTGTTTGATTACTGAAGTATTCAGTTATATTTGAAAATATACCAGTTGGTTTACTATTATTACTATCTTTTGTTAAATCGTGTATTAGTTTAATAGGTGCTATTTGAGCACTACTTGCTGGAACACTAAATACAAGAAATGTTAGCCATATTCGACGTAAATTGAATACCATTGTATTATTCCATTATAATTAAGTCAACTCTTTATAACGCACTATAAAAATAGATAAGGTATCCTGAATTATTACTGATAATGGTAAGTTCTACTATTTCACGTAAGAATTTTGTCAATACAATATCTTCTATGGTTAAAGACGGAGTATTCCCACATTTTCATCTATGTGGTCCACATGAAAATGATGTTCGAAAGGTTGCGCACGAAATAATATCACCACATTATATCAATAAAAGTTTTATACTTGAAATTCATATTCTTGATAATCATAGCGAATCTCTCCTGGTTCAAACTATAAAATCTTTCTGCCATCAACAAGCGGTTGTTACAGAAAACAATAATAGAAGACCTAAAGTTGTTATTATTCATCAACAGAATGAAACTCTTACTGAAAGTTTTGTACACTTTTTAGAAGATCGTATGGCAGAGCATCGTGTTAAATTTGTATTTTTGACAACAAGTTCCCATATAACTCCATCAGTATTACTTAATAAAATGGTTAGTTTTATTATTCATCCACTTGATATATCTACCAGGGTTGGGGGTGTAGACAAAGAAGATGATTTCTATAATATAATACATAGTGAAACCGATGATGAAAAACTCTCTAAAACAATACTTGAATGGAGTGAACTACACTGTTTGAGGTTATCTCCGATAATTTATGAAAAGTGGAGAGAAGTTCTGGTAAAATAAAAATTTATTTACAAAAGATATGAGTGAATCAACAAAAACCGTTGTTGGTACTAGAGTTCCATTCGGTATATTACAAGTCACAGCATTTACAATAGCATGTAGTCTGATAACACTATCTGTTTTTGGATATTATATGAAGGAAATATGGAAAAAAGACTGGGAAAAATATAGATGTAACATTCTGGCGCTTCCATTTGCAAATTATGTAAATCCAAAAGAATCAGTTGCTCAAAATTTCAATTATTGTTTACAAAAAAAAACCCATCCCATGGTAAGCGAATATGCCAAAAAAAAACTTAATTCTTCTGCCGCAAAAACGGTAAGAGAAGCTCAACGAACTATTGAACAAACTATCAAAACCCAGAAAGAATCTGAAAATATTAAAGAAGATATTGGTGGAGTCTTTGGTGCCATTAATATTCTTTACGAACGTCTCGTCAATATCATGGTCTATACCTCACATTCTATCCAGAATGTTTTTTTCAAAATAAATGCGGTTGTTTGGTCAATTTATTACTACTTAATTGCTCAAATCAATACTATTGCTATAACAATTGCACGATTTCAAAGAATGCTCTCAGTTATTAATCTTCTTGCTATTCTAATCACTATCAAGTTCATATTCATATCGCCTATTGCCATTATAATGTTTGCACTTATAGCTATGGTAAACCTAATACAAAAATCTGCTGAAAAAAAAGCATATTGTTGCTTCACACCAGATACTCTTATTGACAAACCAAATGGTAATAAAACTAAAATCAAAGATATTTCTTTAGGAGACAAAATAGCTGGAGGTGGTACTGTTACTGGATTCATTAGTTTATTAACTCCTGATGCAGAAGTTGTTCAATTAGGTAGAAATACCTATGTTACCGGTGATCATCTTTTAATTAGTAATAACAAATGGCAACACGTTGCAGATCTTAATCTTGGAAAAAATACACAAATCAAGACTACTGATACACTTATGTGTCTTGTTACCTCTAACAATATTATCAAATCTGGTAATATTACATTTAAAGACTATGAAGAAGTTAAAGAACAAGAAGTACAGTGTAAAATTGCATCAATCATTTTACAAAGTCTTGGATCAAATAATATAGGCAATATTCTTCCTAAATATGAATTAGGAGAAAGAAATAACTGTCTTCCCGGTAAAACACGTGTCAGAATGATGAATGGCACTTATCAAAGAATTGATTCTCTTCAAGTTGGAAGCAACACATCATGTGGAAAAGTACTTGGTATCTATAAATGTCTCGCTAAAAACATTGAATGGTTTAATGTTAATGGCAATATTATTAGTCCAAGAATAATCTGTAAACCAAAACCATCTACAATAACAATTGAAAAGTTACAAAAAAAACAAGCTGTCATTCCTAAAAATATACAAGAATGGAATAAAGCCTATAATGTCGGAAAATATTCTCCAATATCAAAGAGTGATTACGGTTATCATCTTATTTTAGATTCAAGACAATTTGAATTAGAAAACGAACTTTTTATTAGAGACTTTATTGAAACAGACGATGATTTGATACAGGATTTCATTACAAATATTGTATTAGAAGATCTCAACAAATTTGACGACATTCTAAACAACTTAAAGATTGATATCAAAAAAATACCCGCACAATATCGTTATAAAGGGAGAAGTCCCAGTTTCTAAACGGTATTTCTACACGAGGATGTTGAAAAGGTACATTCTCCAATACGGGAAACTCTTTATTCAATAACACATCATCTTTTGCTAAAGTTAATGCATCTATTGTCTTATAATACTTCCATTCTCTTCCCATTGTTTTCCATGAATCTTTACATATTGGCGAATATCCATAAATTTCTAATAAATATGCTGATACGGATAGTAATAATTCTATTACTTCATCTATTTCAACCGGAGTACTACATAACACATATGGTATCTCCTCTTTTGAGTAAATATAAAAAAAATATCTATTAAACTGTTTACTATATTCTAACTTTCTTAAACTATTGTCTTCTCTCTGAAAATGATCTCTTATTATTCTATGTACCAGATATCCCTTGTCTGACATTATAATAACCCTTAAAATTCTATCCAAACTGTTAATTTAATATTTCTTGTATAATTATGAACACTCGGAATTCTCAAATTGATGGCATACTCTATATTAATTTAGAATATAGAGAAGATAGAAAAGAACATATAGAGAAAGAGCTTCAACAAATTATACACATTTCTAATAACATTATGAGAATTAATGCTGTATTACATACTACCGGTGCCATCGGATGCGCAATGTCTCATATCAAGGCGTTACAAACTGCCAAAAAATATAAATGGAAAAATGTTCTTATTGTAGAAGATGACCTTATATTCAAACGAAAAACAGATACGCCTATAACATTATTATCAAAAACATTAGAGTTTTTGGAAGATAAGTTTGATGTATTAATGATTTCCGGTAAACCTACGAAACTAAGAAAACTCACTGGTCATTTATCTCATTTGAAAAATTTGTCCAGAGCTACAAGAGTTCTACAAACATCTGGCTACATAGTTAATAATCACTATTACGAAAAACTAATTGAAATCTTTACTGAATCATATTGGAACATGAAAAATTCTGTTGAAACAACCGGTTCACCAAACATTAAAACATGGGCTATTGACACGAATTGGTTTAAACTTCAAAGGAATGATCGGTGGTTCATATTTCAACCAACCTTAGGAGATCAAATGGAAAGCATTAGTGATATTGAAAAATCTTTTGAAGAAAGAAAAAAACTCTTTAATTTTTAATAGTATCAAAATATTTCCACATCAAAATATATTCCTCTATACTTATCTTATATGGGGCTATCATCTCTTCATAGTGTAATAGTCTAAATACCTCTTTACGATAACTTTTTAATGGTTTCGATAATTTCGGATTTCGAGCCTCAGCATTATCCCAAAATCTCAATGACCATTGTCTACAATTTCTCCATATATACGAATTTTCTTTTGAAAAATTATTCCATTTTCTTGATAACACATCACAACTACATAACTCTTTTGCTGAACAATAAGTATACACCTTTATTACTAACTCAACCGGAATATACTCCATCTATTACTTAATCATAGACCAATACCTTTATTTTATCTATATCATTCATCTTTAGTATTGCAAGTCTATGTACACCATCCATTACAACATATTTGCTATTTACTATAATTAATCGCCTATCTTCCATATTGTATCCCAAAAAATCAAAACTCTTTATCAAATTATCAAATTTTTTTGTTGTATGATTATCTTGTAATTGTTCTCCACAATATTTACTATAATATTTCGTATAATTCTCTTTTTTCCCTAATACATATTCATAATGCGGACTACATTCAATCTTTATAATGCCTTTTCCTACAATATTTACTCTTATATCTGATTGGTCTAATATCTTACAATACATACTCCTCTCTGGCAAATGCCATGGAATTTCATAACCATTTATCACTTTGTTTTCAAAATCCGCCGGCTTTTTCTTTAGTAATCTGTAACATAAATCAACACAATCTTCTGGAGCATCTGTTACATGAATTACATGATTGTGAGTTATACCAGATGATAATGGCTTCTTATGTACCCTTCCTTTTGGATTAAACATTTCCCGTATTTTCCACTTCCAATCAGTTATATTTTTATCTGCAATTGTTATATTATCTCCTTTTCCATACTTAATAAAACTTGCTCCATGGTTTTTTATAAGTATATGTACATAGACAGGAGGTACATTCTTCAAGTATGCCGTCTTAGCCTTTATGTGAGAAACTTGTTGTCGCTTCTCCAAATCTGATTTATAACAAATCTCAATACATTTTTCAAGATCATCTATCTTCTTCTTTTTAATGTTTAGTATATTACAATCAATATCTTCCATTAAACTATGCAAGATTTGTTGAGTATAACATATACCATGACCCCATAATATTATTGATGTGTATGTTACTCCATAATTTAGTTTTGAATCTATCTCTCCAACTTTTACTCTATGAAACTTTGTTTTAACAAACTTATTTGTATATTCAAGGTGTTTTTTCTTTACAGGATATTCGATATATTCGCAATATCGTATAGATAAATCGTCTACCAAACACGGAATATATGTCAAACCATTATGAATTTTGTTCTTTAAAATCAATTGATATACACTATCATTTAATGAGAACTTTTTGTATAAAAATTTTTCATATAAATCAAACTTTATTGTTAATCTTTTCTCACCTATCCTAATCAAGTCCACTTGTTTTTGGAAAGAATTTACCCTTATTATCTTATGTCTAAACTTATCTTTATTATACCAATCCAGAATTATCTTAATATTTTTGTCTATATTACTTGTTAAAATATCTATATCATCATTCTTATTAAAACTCGGTAACTTCTCATTAAACTTTACAACAACATAATCTTGTAATCTTTTAAATATATCTTCCAGTTTTATATCATCTTGGAACAATGACATTTTTAATATTTCATAAGATAATAACCCATGCCATTATATTACAAATATGGAGGCACTGACACAGATGATGATATACCACCTATTATTCCCAAAACAATGGCTGAAAATGCTGTTTACGAATTAAATGATGTACTTGATACAAGATCGCCAACACCTAATACTATTAATGCTGCAAACAACTTAATAGATCTACAATGGTCAGATGAAAGAGAATTTGATTTATTTCGCGATTGGCAGAATCATCCTCAAGAAACAGAACCTACACCGGATAGTCTTATCGAAAATACTGAAATATCAGATGAAGAGATTGATGATGCTATTGTAAATGAATTAACTGATTTGTTATCAGACTCCGATTCTGAAATCGATAGTGATGATGAACTCCTTCATAATCTTATACGTCGTCCTTCCACTCCAGACTCATTAAAAAGCGAACCAGATACATTAGATCTTTATGTTGAAAAGCGTTTTGTAAAACCTATGGCTATTTATGACACAATTCATAAACATATGAATTTAGAAGATGGATTTGAAACTATTGAGGATTGCCATAGATATTTACAAAGTTCATATCCACGCCTAGCTTCGGAATTCTCAATCAAAAGTATTGAAAGATTCAAAACCATATTGTCACCATATTTCAAATATGACACTCCTTCTAAAAGAAATCGTTTGAATAAAATTGATGAATGGGATGATTTAATAGAACAAAAATTTGAAATACCACAATTTGCTTATACTGTAGCAATTAAACATTTAGATGAATCCGATCCAGATTATGATACTATAGAAAAATGTAAAAACATAATAGAAAACAAGTATCCCAATCATTCAAATAAACTGGATAGTGCAATTAGAACACTTAAAAGATTAATTGATATAGAAACTCGCAAATCCACTGTCAAGGAATCTTCTAAAAAAACACGCAAACGCAAACGCAGAGGCGGTATGGATGATTCAAGAAATCAAGATAGCTCACTTCTATTCCAATGGGATGATCCAATGAAAGAATTTTTAGAGGAAAGATTCGATAAAAACATTTTTTTATATGAAATTGCTGAGCTACATATGAAGCAATATGAAGGGTATCAAACAGAATATGAATGCTTAAAACTTATTCGTGAGAAATATCCAGATGCACCAGACAATATTCTTGATAAATTTATATTGAAAATAGTACCTTATTTTAAATCAAAAAAACCAAGTATAACGAATGATTTTAAAGATTCAAAGGGTTGGGGAAATTATATTAAACGAGAATATTCATTCCCAAATATATCTTATAGAATCGCCATGAATCATATTGATAAAGTACCTGGGTATGAAAATATAGGAGTCTGTGAACAAATTATATCGGAAAAGTACCCAAATATTGTAAAAGATCTCAATACAGCTGTTATTCCACGCTATGTCTCACAAGTCAAAAAAATCAGAAACAAAGGGATGATATCTCTCAAAAAAAAGATAAACCAAAACAAACGAAGAACTGTGCTTAAATCAAAGAGATCTGTTACACCTAATACTTTTGATGCTGCTTTATCTTTATCTAAAATGATGGATATAGATGATTTCGAAATATTAAATGAAGATACTGATACACCATTAACTGATTCGTCATTAGATTCCAATCCTGAAATAGATCTTAATTATGATCTTCTAAATGATATGTTGGAAGAATATTATGACGAATAAGAACTGAATTATAACTTAATGGTTTGATCCTGAACCATGGCTACTATCGTAATAGAAACATATATCATCAATATATACACAATTTGTATATTTTATACAATTTAACCAAGCCTTATAATCCTGACCACGCTGATCATTTGGAATCTTTCCTGCTTTAATCAATATATCTTTTTCTACTACTACAGAACTATTTATAATACAATTATGAATTTTTATGAATCTTTGTGTCCATATTCGTGGGAATCCTTTTGCTAGTAAATCACCGTGAGGCTTATATTTTCTTTGTAAAGTTTTATAATGATGTTCTCCATTATATCTTTTATACTTATTAGAGGGGTTATATAATCCTTGTCCATATAACCCATCTGTACAAGACATTCTACAATCAGTTGACATCATTGCCTTAATCTGTAATTCAAGTTTATTTGGTAACCAAGTGTCATCGTCATCGCAAAAAGCTATATATTTTCCAGATGCTCTATCAATACCAATATTTCGTACATATCCAACACAACCATAGCCGAACTTGTCTTTAGTTCTTTCTGGTAAATGTATTATAATCACGCCTTCCTTTTCCCAATTATGATCATAATATTCTTTTTCACTCGAACAATCATTCACTATTATAATTTCTAAATTAGAATAAGTTTGATTCTTTATAAAATGTAAATTGTGTATTAAATATTTAAATCTGTTATAACTTGGTATTATTACTGTAACTTTTTCCATAATTTTAACTTATTTTATAATTTAAAACTATGCAGATCGGATATGGCACTAAATCAGACACTCCGCACTCTTGTATTCAATCCGCTATCAATACTGGATACTCTTTTATTGACGGAAAAGACACAAATAAAGCATGGAATAACATAAAACGCCTCACATTTGATAGAAACAATACTATGTTTTGTTCTAAGCTAATGGGTGAGAACAAACCGGATAATCATCTACCATCTAATGTCAGAAAGCAATGTTTGGATTCTTTAAAAAGAGCTGGACTAACCTATTGGGATGTTTACTATATTCATACCACTTATTCCTTTGCAGATGTTTCCATACTTGAAACATGGAAAGAACTTATCAAATTAAAAGAGGACGGTCATGTAAAATATATAGGGTTAAGCAATGTAACTCTTGACCAACTAAAAACTCTTGTTTTGAACAGCAAAACACCTGATTACGTCCAAAATGAAATCCATCCATATCTTACCGAAAATTCTATTCTATCTTTTTGTTTGAAGCATAATATTAAGCTGGTTGCTCATTCCCCCTTTGGTTCAATTCAAAACAAAAAACTCATAAAGGATCCTCTCTTACATAATCTATCTCTAAAATATAAAAAAACACCATACCAAATCATTCTTAAATGGCATATACAAAGAGGTATAATTCCTATTCCATCTTCAAAAAATTCAGATAATATACTTTCAAACACACAACTTAATTTCGAAATTCAATCGGAGGATATTCTTCGAATAACCGGACTTAATAAAAACAAAAGAGGGTATATAAAACCAAATCATGATGAACATCGGTTTACAAAACATAAATCATATCGACAAAGATTAATCATTTTAGACGATTTATGTAATAATCCTGTTGTAAATGATATTGTCCGGAAAGGATATCATGTTTGTAATATCAAGGATACGAACGAAGAATTGTATCAAGCATGTAAGAATATTTCAAAACACTTAGAAATTCAACAGAATCAACACTGGAAAACAATCTGGAGTCGTTCATTTATGAAACAATTTGAAGATAAAACTACGAACGCCTATAAACAATTGATCCAAAAGAATAACTATCTAAATCAAATCGCACAAGAATACCTACAATCTAAACACCAAATTCGTATATTCATTACAAAAAATACAATCACAAATGACCTTTTGCCTCACCAAACAGGCTTGTTTCATCGTGACATACAAAAACAAAAAACACTGAAAATCATGATTTATTTAAACGACGTAGATGAATGGAATGGACCATTGAAAGTTGTATCAGAAGATAACAATCGTCAAAGATGGTTCCGTGAAAAGGGATATGAAACTATTCCTAGAACCACAGAAAATGAATTGATCAATTCGGATTGTAAAATTGAAACAATTACTGGTAAACAATATACAACTGTTTTTTTTGAAGGAACGCTAACACATTCTGGTGGCTATATTCAGCGAGGAACAAGATATGCTATTTATATTGAGATTCTGAAAAATTAATCAGATGGTAATTAGTATTTATTTAATTATTAGATAAATCTCATTTTTATTGGAAAAAATAAAGATTATTTTAAAATAACACCAGTTATATCCAATATTAATTGTTTTTAATAGAAAATAATTGTTTTTAATAGAAAATTATTATTTTTAATACATATTTAAGAAAATATTAACTATAATTAGTAATGGATGATTCAAATTCTAAACGATTTACATGTACCTTATGCAATGCATCTTTTGACAAAAAGTGTAAATATGATCGTCATCTCAATACACAAAAACATATTAATCTCTTTCATAGTAATGAAATGGGTAGAAATACATGGAATTCCAATAATTGGTCCGAAGAAAACGTTTACAAAGCGAAATATATGGAATTAAGTAAAAAATATTATGAATTAGAGAAAAATATTGAAATTAGAGAGAAAAACTTCCAATTGCGTCTGGAAAGACTTGAACAGCAGTTATCCCTATCAACAGCTGGACAAAATAACTGTAATAATAATAATGTAAATACAACTATCAACATTACGAATAATGTTAACTTACCAAAAAATGCTCATGGTTCGGAAAATTGGGATTATTTGAAGTCTGATATCCTTAATATAATGAAGGGCGTTAACACATGTATCCCCGAAATTGTTAAGAAAATACATTTTGACAAAGACCATCCAGAAAATCACAATATTAAGATTCCTAACAAAAAATTAAGTCAAGCTAAAACGTTTAACGGTGAATCATGGGATACTGTTGGAAAAAGAGAAGCCATTGAAAATTTAATCGTCAATGTTGTTGACCGTTTACAGTCGGAATATGGTGGCGATTTCAATGAAGAAGCTTCTCAATTTATACAGAATCTTTGGGCAGAGAAAATGAGTCCTATATTTGAAAATAAAACTGTAGATCGAAAATTGAGAAATCAAGTTGAATATACGATCATAGACAATCAATCTCAAATAACCAAATCTAATTAGATTTCGTTATACTCCACATGCGCGCTCGCCTCTGACTCTGACTCTGACTCTGACTCGCTCTCCGAGGACGCGCCGGCGACGCTCGACGCAGACGCTGCTGGCGGTGCGCCGAAAATACTTGGATGCTTATTCATCATATGTGTATTATATTTAGAATACTGGTTCCTAAGATCATATGACAATTCATACATTTCAATCTCACTATCATAGTGCGTTTTCATACTTTTAGCCACAAGTCGATACACCTCTCCAGCAGGAAGCAAAGTTACGCAACACTCATTTCTCCTATATTCATTTCGGTATAAACAATCCTTGTTTGGTAACCGGACACCCGACTCTGTTGAGCATACATTTGTAGAACGAACTAAGCCATCCTGGTTTGATGCAAATTCTAAGAATTCTGTTCTAAGTTGTAAAATTTTTGCTTGGTACTCCTTCGCTTTCTCAAATTTGAATTTTGCACAATAAGTACAATACTTTCTACAAAGTTTCCAAATATTATATTGCATTTGCATATCCCTATCCTTTCGTCCCTCTTCACTATTTAGCTGCTCTTGTGTCCAAGGTAGACCAACAGTTAGTTTTGTCTCATCATAATGTTCAAGATATGTGTCGAGTGCATCTCTTAATGATTCTAAATCACCATAGAATAAGTCGCGATTCTCTTCATTATCTTCCAATCCTTCCCAATAATTATCCATTTTCTCTAAATTGTCGTAGAAGGTTTTTAGAACATCATCCATTTCGTCATCCGAATCCTCTGAATCACTATCAATAGTTTCATTAAAATGGTATGTTTTCGTCTTACCGCGTTCCAGCTCATCAGAAGATGGGAAAAATTCCATACTTCACTCAATCTTTTAGTATATATTTTCTTCTGTTAGATGTTTATCTAATAAAACTAGTAATTACCCAATCATTTTTATTAACCCTTACTATGATTTATTAGAAGTGTTTCTCGTTTAAGACAAACTTCTCATTTGATGTAGATGGCGTTTCCAATTCAGATTTATAAGAAACTACCTTATTTATTATATCTGGTAAAATAGTTTTTGTATACATTTTCTCGTTTTTGAACTGTTCATTGTGATAATCCTCTTCCAATATTTTCTCTATTTTATTTCTTAAAATATCTTCCGCCTTCATCGATTCTCTATTCCCTTCTACTGCAGCAAGCTGTGCTTCCCATTCTACTTCAGCAGCATTTACTGTTGTAAGATGTCTACGGGCGCGGTCCAACTCTTCTGGGGAATGAACGCCACTTAATGGATCATCAGGATTGTCTTCTGGAACACTTTCATTTTCAGATTTTTTTCCATGTAAAACATTAAGTACATCTTGAATTACTTTCTCTCGTCGTTCCTTCGACACTTTTTCTTTCTTCTTAAAAATTCCAAAAAAACCTCCTTTTTTTCTGAGTGTTTTTTTCGTCTTCTTTTTCAATGTTCTTTTTAGTGTTTTTTTTGACTTCTTTCCAAAAGCTTTATATACACATGGATCGACTTTCTCTTCAATACATTTTACGTATTTTTCTGTTGCCGGCACTAAAGTGCTCTTTTCAAATTTAAGTAAGCATTTGTGTTCTCTTGAGTCTGATGATGCTTTACGAGTTTTCTTTGCTTTATCAGCACATTTCTTTGTTTTGAACAAATATGCGAGATATTGTCTATATGCAATAGAGAATACTTGCGCTTCGTTTCCACATTTTTTTGCACATTTAAGATATATTTTTTTAAATCGTGGATCCTTTCGCATTTTTGCCCTTTCTTTCAAGGATACTCTTTTTGTTTTCTTTACCATATATTAGTCGAAAACATTAAAATCTAAATTCCAACAGGAAAATGGAGAATCGTAAAAAAATTCTTCGCTGTCTTTGTTAAATTGTAACCTATTTTCTAATTTATACCACCCCATAGAATAGCTTGTCGATGTCATATATCTCGTTTTATCTTTTAGATTCATAGTTCCTCTGTGCCAAGTCCGTTTATCACGGATTATAACACTTCCTTTCGGTAAATTACATCTTTTTGTTTCTCCTATATACTTTTCTTCTATACGCCCTTCTTCGTCCGATTCGAAATACGTATTAACGTGACTTTTTGGTACAATTTCTAAACTGCCATTACTTTCGTCAGTATCCTGTAAATACGTGTTAACTATTATTTGAAATGGTGGTCCAGGAGAACCAAATCTTCTTACAGTATCTAACGGGTGATAATGTGTACAATCCATGTGAAATGGTTGGTTTTTTGAAGCTATATTAGCATTACATGTGTAAGAATACATATAGTAGCTTGGTCCCATTACGTCTCCTAAGATTTCGTGTATTTTCTTGTTAAACACTATTTCTTCTGGTAAATCTTCTGCTTTTTTGGGCAAGTGAATTTGATAATGCCCTTTTATATAATTGTATGGCAAATCTTCGTTAAAATTACCATCTAGATATTTAGTCAGCGTATCACACGTTTCCTCAGATATTAAAGACGGTAAAACTGTATACCCTTGATTGAATAATTCGCTAATATGACCCATGTTTAAGACACTTAAAACGCTTGTATTTAAGTACTTTAGTACGGGATGATGTTATACGAATAATATTCAAAGAAATAATAGGAGCTGTACGAATTTTAAAATTAAATTATGGTCATGGTATAAGTTATGTATATATGAAATATTATATTTGTGTATACATCTGATTTCTATCTCTAAATATCATGACTTTCTGAGAAACTATGTAGTATTGTATATGTGTTTACCTATAAGTTACCTCTATTCATATGTGTATGGCGATCACTTAACCTGTATTATAATGATTTATAATACATATTTCAAATTATATAGGGGTCTTTTGCTAGGATTGGATCTATTTAAACGCCATATCAGCCCTATTTCAAAATTGCCTGATATATTGCTATTTTTATGAGGAATGAACTAAACTCGTTCATAAAAAAGGGCCGATTTTTTCGATATTTGTCTCTAAGATTTGCGTTTATATTAGAAATTTGGGTTTTTTGGCCCTTTTAGGGCCGTTCATTTTTAAGGGGGGGTGTTCTTTTTTTTTTCTAGTTTTTTCTTTAAAAAAAAAAATAAAGAAAGAGACATAGTCTCTAAGAAATACCATTTTTAGAGGACACAAAAATTACCTAAAAAACATGAAAAATATATGCATTTTTACGAATTCTAGTTTTCTGATAAAGTCAGTGTTTTATCAGAAAACTAGAATCATGCGATTTCAAATAATTTTAAAATAAAACTAAATCTAAAAAACACCCCCCCTCCTTCTAGAAAACCCCATTTGGCCCGCTCGGGGCCAACCGCAATAGGTAGAACACCGATTCGGGTATAATTCATTCCACTATAGTTAAGCTATCGAGAACAAGACAATACATGAATGGGTAACGTCTTATAAGACGTTATAAAAATTTGATGGTTATAAATTATATAAGTTGACATAAATGGACATCATAACAAAACACACAATAATATATAGTGACTGATGCCATTAATCAAATAATAGTAATATTTCGCATTATTGTATTGAATTGATACGTTTCAAAAAATTGACTCCAATTTGGACAAGAGATTATTTCAATTTAGTATATCCTTTAGAAGTAGAATCTACTAACAGCGGATGATTTAATTGATTCACAAGTTGCTGTCTCTTGATTGACAATTTGAGTGTCATTGCCGATTCAAACTGCTGCGTGTCCGTCGTAATTATTTTTTTGATTTTCATAAATGTATCTAATCCTTCATTGATGTTATGAAGTGTATTCTTAGAAACATGAACATCAGTAATTAATACATTGAAATCAAGTCCATTACCCCAAACTATAAAATTCCCTTCAGGAACATATTTTCTAACTTCTGTCTCGACAACATGAACGTCAACAAATTTTCCATTACTGAGCTTGTAATTGTCACTCATTCTTCCAGTATAATATAAGAAATTATCTTCACATACATAGCCTGAATCGCCAGTTTTATACCAAATTTTATCGTCCATTTGGACTAGAGCTTTATTCGTTGCAGCCAAATTTCCCCAATAGCCTGTCATCACAGTTGGTCCTGATACTAATATCTCATCATTGTGAATTTTGACTTCAACATTATCTAATATTTTGCCAACTGAGTTAATGTCTCGTGGCTGTACATTATGATTAACAGCAACAACTGGCGATGTTTCGGTAGATCCGTACCCTTCACATGGATGAAGTCCATGATTCTCGAAAAAAGTAGCAACATCTTCATCTAATTTTGCTCCGCCAATAAATATAGTTTTAATATTTCCACCAAATGTATAATCTAAAGCTTTAGGAATAATGGTATTGGAAAATGGAAATTTTTCCAAATGTTTACATTTATCTTTAATCAACTTCAATACTTTTGGAACAACGTAGATATATTCTGGATGAATCTCCTTTAGATTTTTAGCAAATTTTGTCTTGTCTTCACAAATGGCAACAGCATTATTATTAAGAAGGTTGTAATATAGTTCTGTCGTAAGAGAAAAAATATGAGACCAAGGGAGAAGATTTAAACTTGTCATTCTTTGATTATTATGATCTGAAAATCTCCTTGAAATTGAATCAATATTAGCTAATATATTAGCATTTGTTAATGTGACTCCTTTAGGCGCTCCAGATGTACCCGATGTATATATAAGGGTTGATAAGTCCCAGTCATTTGTATAGATATTGTAATCTTTATCAGAAGGCTTTATTTTATTGTCAATAGAATCTACGTTATTTTCATCGCTAATGTATAATTTAGGATTACAATCATTAATAATATGATTAACACTGGCTAATGATTGTTCTTTTGAAGTAGGAACCCAAATTGCACCCAAAGAATTTGTTGCAAGATTCCAAGATACATATTCTACGGAATTTGACCCCTTATATAATACTCTATCGCCAGATTCTATATTATGTTTCTTTAAAATATTAACTGCACCCGATATCCGTTTATGTAGATCATTTTGTGTAACCCATTTCCAAGAATTATTTTGTTTGGTAGCAATAGCATTGAGTGAAGTTGTCAATAACTTAAATCTGGATGATATAGTATTCTTCATTATTACAATGAATGTATTATTAGTTAACTAATAATATCACACTCAATTTAATAGTTGAAAGGTAGATATAATATATTAAAATGTCTCAATAGTTTCACTATTTTTCCATAGTTTTTAAAAAAATGATTAAGGTTTGTCCTTTAAGATATATTATAGAGTGAGATAAAATGACTGAATCTGTAATGAAACCCACTGAATTTAAGGTTGAAGATGTTACGTACACGGATATTCGCCCAATGGGAAATACAGGTGGTAAGCAGATGTATCTAAATTATCAAGGTAATAAGAGGATTGTTCTTCATACTCCGAAGATGCGTCTTCCGTATGGATTAGGTAAGTATGAAGAAGAAGGTAAGGCGACAAAATATTCTCTGGATCTATCGTTCAAAGGGATGGAGGAGGATGAGAGTATGAAGGAGTTTTATGAGAAGATGCATAATTTGGATGAGAAGATCATTGCAGATGCGAAGAAGAATTCTCTTGCTTGGCTTAGAAAGAAGAGTGTATCGGAGGATGTGCTTCGTACACTGTATATTCCGTCTGTAAAGTTGTCTAAGGATAAGGAAACTGGTGAACCAGATGGTAGGTATCCTCCAACTTTGAAGGCAAAGATTGGTTATAAATTTGGTAGTGATTATAAGGAGTTGGATCCGCCTGTTTGGATGAAGAAGGGGAAGGAGAAGGAGAAGCTCGAGGGTGATTGGACCGGATCTGTTCAGAAGGGACAAACGGTTCGAGCACTTTTGAAGTGTGGAGGGCTGTGGTTTTCAGGCGGCAAGTTTGGCGTAACTTGGAAGGTTGCTCAGATGTTGCTGGATGAGCCTAAGGGATTGGTTGGTTATGCTTTCCGAGATTGTGAGAGCGATGAGGAGGATGCGTAAATTAAATTTTACACTTCTTAAACTACTTTACACTTCTTAAACTACTTTACACTTCTTAAACTACTTTACACTTCTTAAACTACTTTAC
>MDSY01092816.1_pt1 | contig 35557 bp, 57 predicted proteins | sample 811131 | NCBI WGS metagenome assembly MDSY01 (sample SAMN05326643, study PRJNA326480) | marine metagenome | isolation source: seawater | place: Atlantic Ocean: South West | collected 2010
AGTATAATCTACTTCGTCATCTTCTCCGGGTGGGTGCATATCTATATCTATTTCTAAAATTTCTTCTTCACAATTTGTTGGAACAATTCTAAAAGCAATTAATATTGCATCTTGTTCTGCATCTGATTGAACATGACCTCTATAATGATTAGTAATTTCTACTTCGCATTCTAGTTCTGGGTCATATTCACATGACTCATCATCTACGGTAGCATCTGAATTATAATTATTTGCGCTATCATCCATACAACCATAAATAGGTTCAGGGTCGTAATCACAAGTATTATCATCTTCTGTTGCTTCGGGATTATAGTTATTAGCAGAATCATCAGTACAACCATAAACTGGTTCTGGGTCATAAGTACATGAACCGTCATCTTCTTCTGCTTCACTTTGATAATTATTTGCTTCTGAATCAGTACAACCATAAATAGGTTCTACATAATATTCGCAACTTCCATCATCTTCATTAGCATTATTATCATAGTTTTCTGCTTCGGGGTCAGTACAACCACCGCGAGTACATGAACCATCTTCTACTGTTGCATTGGGATTATAATTTGGGGCAGCATTATTCATACAACCATATACAGGATAAGAACAAGAACCGTCATCCATGTTAGCATATTCGTCGTAATTATCTGCATTATAATCGGTGCATCCCCAAATCTCATAAAAAGTATCATCAGGGTAATAATCATCAGGTTCATCATCACCAACAAAGTCAGTAATTCCAAACATTTCTAAAGAACCGCCGCCACCTACTAATAAGAATAAAGGAGCAACAAGAATAATAATCTTTTTAATATTTTCTGCTTTACGTTGTACGGATTCAATTGCTCTATCTACAATATCTCCTTCAAGAGTTGTATCTACTTCAACCTTAGTACTATTACCATTACCGTTAAGCACTTTATTTTCAGAAACTTCTTGATTAATTGCTTGAACTGTATTAATTAATTCTGCTGCTTCTTTTAGTTGTGTTACTAAATCTGTTTTTTCAGTTTCTTTATGTGAATCATTTAATACGCCATCATCCATTAAATCGGCTAATATATCTGCTTCCTCTCTACCGGTTGCTTCTGCTAAAACCTTTGCTTTTTCTACAAGGTCATCTAAATCATCTTTTTTCTTAGCCATGTTAAACACTTCATAGTCTTATTAACATTACTAATGTAATGCTTATTTATTAATAAACATTTCTAATTATGCGTTTGCCGCTGCTGGGTTAAAATCATTATCATCATCATCTCTTCGTCTATTATAGACATCTATTAATTCATCTACTTCTTGATTAATTCTTTCATCGTCTTCGTCTACTATTTCTGCGTCTACTATTTCTGGTTCAGGCTCTGGTTCTCTCCAAAGTTTAAAATTACTAAAATCTTTATATTCATTACTATCTATGTCTCCAAATTTAGCAACATGTTCTTTAACACTTAGACCCCAATTACTTACATCTATTTCATTATAATCTCGCGCATACGGAATATACATTTTATCATCATAATATTCTATTGCTTTAGGAAATATTACGTCATTTGTTTGGCCTCTTCTTCTATTAAAAGGTCTAGATGATTTATCATATTTTTTATGAAAGGGTTCCATTTTCCATCTTCTAAATCTTTCTGCATCAATTGACTTATCAAAAATTAGTCTTGTAATATCCGGATTATCTTCTTGTTCCCAAGCATCTACTTGAAATCCTTTACTGGTTAAATAAATCCAGTAATCTATCCAGTGTCCAATATCACCTAAAGTATTACCCAAGTTTGTTTTAAGTGCTGCTGAGATTGTTGCCATCGAACTTAACTCCATATCAAAACCGGTTGCTCTACTTTCCGAACCTTGCTGTAAACAGATTACGTCTCTTGGTCTATCACGAACACGAATAAGATTACATTCGTATACAAATTCTGGCCCTGATTCATCAAATATTGTTTCTATACTCACGTCCTTAAAATAATCACCTACCGATAGTCTAAATTGATTATCCACCCAATCAACTTTAATTTGCATAGCAGCCGCTAAATTTATAAATTTTTTAGCCATATCTATATTTCTTTCTAATGCATTTGCTATTCTATCAATAGAATTTGGCCGTAGTTCTTCATATTGAAGTAAAGCATTAGTTATTACAGCATCTGCGTTTACAAATGTATTATACATATAATTAGTTGGTAAAGTTTTTAAAAACTGAAAATATCCGCTTTTAGACATTTCATCAATTTCCTGTTCAGTTTTACCTTGAATATTACTAATTGTAGCCTCGGCAGAATTAATAATCCTATGTAATGTTATTAAATCTTTTGATATACCTAGGACGTCAATCATTTCTTTTAAGTTAGGTAGTATTTCAGTTTTTATTTTATTAACCAACCCTTCATCTAAAACTTCTGTGTCCTCGTCCTTAGATATAATATTTTTCCAATTCATTACTTCACCTTCTAAATAATGCAAGACCGCCACGAGTTTCATTAGAATAAATACGCATACTATTTAGAATTCTAGGAACAATAGAAACATGACTTCTATCTAATTTTGCTAATTCTCTTCTTAATTGATAGCCGTCTACCTCATCTTGTCTTAACTCAATATATTTTTCTCTTAACGGTTGTTTAATTTCCGCTAAGGTAAATCTTTCAGGTAGGTCTATTTCTTTTAGAGCCTGTCTTAGTGTGGGCATATGTGCTTTTATTTTAGCCTTATTAATTTTTAAATATTCTTTAGCAATAAGATAACCTAATTTTTTACCTGCCTCAATATCAGAAGGATAATGAGAACCCATTTGAACTCTAGCCAATGCTAACATTTCCGCCATCTTACTTAATTCATCAGATTTATTAGGATGTTTTGCACCCAATATTTTTTCTAAAGCATATACTAAAGTAGCATGACCCGACGGAAAAGCCGGGGTATCATCTGTTTTGGTTTTAGTTTCACTTAACTTAGAACTTTCATTTGGTCTAGGTCTTTCATATTTCATTTTCTCTTGCATAACATAAGAGTCTAAATCCATTTTAAAATCTTTATAGTCTGCGGCTTTCGCACCTACAATACCATACATCAATGTATCGGCATCCTTATCATTTTTATCCATTATTTTTTTAGGGACTGGTTTATCTTTCATAATTTTAATGACTTCCTTTATTTCCTTTTCATCATCAGGGTAAGACATTTTAGGAACATCTACTTCAAAAGATGGTTTATGTTCTAATATCTTTTTCTTTTTCTCGGATAGATTATCTACCCATTTTGATTTAATTATATCCCACCACATTATTGTTCCTCCACTGGGTTTTCTTGTAGGAATGTCTCTACCTCATCTTCTACTTTTTCTTTAATTGTATATACCCTGTCTATTTTTTCTTCAGCCCTGATTTTTGTAGATTGTGGAACTGCTGGGTGTTGTAATAAATTATATAATGCTTGTAATTCACTAGTAGTAGACATTTGGTTTGCTGCCCATTCTTGGGCAGAAACAGCCAAAGGGTCAAATCTATGTTTTCTATATGGTTTTAATAGTTTATTTATTTCGGGGTCTTCGGTTAATACTTTATGAACATATTCGTGAGTTAATATGTCTGTTATTATTTCTGTATATGTCCCACCATATCTTTTACGATACTCTTTTATATCATCTAAATATGCATCTGCCTCTCCGGTTTTTGGTTGATAACCACCTAACATAAGAAATTGTTTAGGTGGACCACCAAGAAGATGATTAATTTTATTACCCGCCCACATTAAAAATCTTACTCTCCAAGGTTTACCTTGTCTAAATTTAAAATCTTTATGCAGGTCATCCGACTTAATTATATCCCACCACATATTAAACCACCTTAACGTCACCAACTGGTTTCACTTCAGAATTACCTATTATACTAGCAAATTTTCCAGACAAGTCACTTTGTATACCCATCGGTTTTAATTGTGTAAATTTTCTAATATCAAATTCTTTTGAAAAATCTTCTAATATATTAACTAACTGTAATAATTGTAAACTTATGGGGCCTACTGCATCAGCAACAGGTACATTAGACGATAAAACTATACATACATCTCCGCCGCCTGTTTCTGGATAAATCTTACCACTTTTTAAGTCGCTATAAAAACAAAGATGTGGTTGACCTAAAGATACTGTATAATCACCATATTGTGAACTCCTAGTACGTTGTCCTTTTTCTCCCCTTGACCTCATAGCACCAAACACATCTAAGAAAATTTTACATTCAAATTTCTTTACTTTGAGTCCTGATAAGGTAAGTAATTTTACAATGTCTATATTATACTTATCACCCATCTGAAATAAAGTTTCTGTTCCTTCAAAACTACGATTTTGCCACCCTAGATAGTGGTTTACATGATTATAAATGGTACCGACACCTGATAAATTGCTAATTGTTCCTCTATAGTATCTCATAAAATCCACCGTAATATCCTCAGTTATTCTGAAGGCATTTTCTTGTTTTAGTAAATTATTTTGGATTAAATAATTTTTAAATGATATAAGACCATCTTCCATCGTATCTTCTAGGGTTCTATAATTAATCTTTGCATTTCCAAACTCTATCAACGGTATAGTAAATTTATATTCTATAAAGTTTCTTTCAGAAGGTTCATGATATACTAATCTAGCAAATTCACTGGACGTTACGCTAGGTAAGAAATCTGTTACAGTATCTGATGCAAAACCCGTAGCGACTAATTCTGATGGAGTAGGATAATTATAGGATTCTGGTTCTGTAAAAATTCTACCAATTGTTTTAATAGAAGGTGCTTCAACATAAGACTCTATAGTTCTATTACGTTTGTTGCTGTCTTCTGCCACGGTACCAATAAATATAACAGGCATTACTCGACCTGCTCTACCGCCACGTAGACCCGACACTCGCTCCATGAATGCACTCGCATATAGACTAGGATAATCTATCATTTGCCTTTCCTTACTCGATAAGAACTTTGATATATCTTCCCCTCTTTTAACTGGAATTACTATTTTATAAAGTAATATTCCTATTTTCTTGTCGCCCTGCATTATATTTAAACCTGTTAAATCAACGTCATCTCGTTGTTTTATTTCTCGCTGTGTTAATTTTTTAGTCTTATCAGTAAATGTTTCAACAATATCTTTTGCAGTTTTACCTTCTGGTGGAGTTGCCCCAAGTTCCCCATATGTGTATAATCTTTTATCATATTTTGCGGTGGATTCACCAACAACTTCTATCTGCTTTAGATTTTTAACAGTATCATTAATATTTTTTTGCGCCCTTACTACTCCGCTTACCAATGTTCTTTCAATACCTTCACCTAATTCTTCTGGAGAAAATCCAAAGAAAGTGTTCGCTTCTTCATATTCTATATCTCTTCCACCACTTAGCATATAATCTTTATCTACTCCCCAAAAAGACTTAAGTTTTTCATTAACCCTACTAACTAAATTTAGAAAGAGTCGATATGTTTCAACAATCTCATTTTTATTTACATTTATTAGCATTACTAAGAATTCTCGTAAGGATATTTTAAAAGTAGCGGGAGGGGCGCCGTCAATTGGAACTTTAGCATAGAGTATATTTCTATCTCTACCTTCTAAATTCATAAACATAGAGGCGTTTGGTAAAAGTGTGCTTTCTGTCGGTCCTCTTTCACTGGGTTCAAATATTTTCATTTTATGATTCGCTGTATTTTTATCTATAATTTTTATTAATCTACTCCTAAATATACTTCTTGTACTATCCCAAGACGAACTATCTACTTTCATCCTATCGAATAGGTTACCTAACCCACTATCATCGTCAGATTCTGGTTTAAGCATTAAAGCACTAAAATAATCTAACGGTGAAACACTTACATTTGCTTTAAATGTTTCATTATCGAAATCATTAACTAGTGGAATAGCAGTATTACTTTTTATAGCGTTATATATACCCATATAAACGTCTGACCTTCTTTTATTTATAAAATAATTCATCGAATTCATTAGTGTCTGTTCATATATTTCTGATATAAATTTTCCACCGACATTTCCTTTGACTCCGGGTATCTTTGCAGTAGCAGAATCCCATTGTTTTTCAAAATCTTTAGACTTATCTTTAATTTCTTTTACTTGTTCATCAAGAATATCATATAGAATTTTATCTACATCTTCTATAATATTACTACTGGATGAACCAAAATTTTCTACTGCTTCATCCTTTAAAATATTACGCCAAGACATATTTTTCATTTGCATCACCAGTTATGATACATATAAAGTTTATTATTACCCGCGACCACAATGTTTTCATTTAAATTACTTTTTCAAAAAATGGCCGGAAATTTTTTTGCCACTAGCAAAATTTTTTTTATTTTTTTCATTACATTTCCAAGGTTTACTTAAAATATTCTAAATAGCGTGAATAAAATAGAGTATTTAATTGTACATCAGTTCATCTGTATCTTTTTTCGGTATATTAAACAAATTATTTAACTCGGCAAAGTGTTTTAATAACTCTTCAGCGTCATTATCAGTACGTATATCTGCTAATTCCGGCGAATCTGGTATTTCATTGTATAGTTCTATGAGTTCATCTAACTTATTTTTAATTTCATTAAACCATTCTTGTATTTGTATTTGGTTCTCCAATGGAGGCGGCGCAAATTTTTTGTATAAGTTATAAAAAGAATGCCAGTCCTCAACTAAGTGTTTTATTGCTGTTACTATTGGTTCAAAATCATGATTTGCAGGGGTATTTTGCCCGCCGCCTAAGTTAAAATTAAATGTGTACATTATAATTTCCCTCCAAGTAAAGAAAAGTTTCGGGTTACCTATAAAGATATGGTTATTTGAAATATACTATATTAAATAGGTTATTTGATTTCGTTATTTAAATAACAAAACAAGTTCACGCAAAGCGGAACCATATGGTACGAATAAAATAGATTATTTATGGTACGAAGTTAATGAAAAATGTGTTTTATGAAGTAGCCCGCGAGGAGACGTTCAACATTCATTTAAATAAATTAAATACGTTTCTCTTGCTCATAATGAGCACTCCATATGGTACAGAAACGGTATTAACGCCGGCTCTTTTTTGTTGCTGTTAGTAATTAATTTACAACGCTGGAAAAGAGTCAAGTTAATATCCGCATGTTCTGACGTAGTGAATACCTTAATTTAAGGTTCCTTCGTCACCATATGGTACGACACTTTGGTAAGTACCTTATATACTCTATTTTGTGCTATAAACTGTATCAGCCAGTCGCTGGGTGTCCCAATAGGGACTTAAATGATATAGTGCATGGCAGAATAATTACTGTGAAGTAATAATGCATTATCTACTGAGTTTAGTTATAGTGACTTAAATGCAATTTGTTTCTCCACCGATGAGAAGACAACGTAATAATCAAAGGTTGGTTTGTGGGCGATTTAATAGCGCAATTCTTAGCGGAATCAGATGGTAAATATTGGGAGTACAAGCCCTTTATGGATAAGTAAAAGTAGTCGTCAAGTACAAAGCGCAACCAAACGTACTGTATCACGATTAAATTTGTAAGTGTCTCGTAACAGCGATAATCTTACTGCACACCTAAAAAATATGGGGTTTTGGAAATTAATAAAGATGTAAATGGTGAAAACCTGTTCTTTCCCCCGCCTTTTTTTTATTTTTTTTAATTTTTGAGGTAATACAAATTATTACCATATGGTTCGATGCTCTTTTATTTAAAAGTTCTTAAGGCTTTTTCAGGATGAACGAGGAGTGAAGGGAAGGACGCGACTTGTTGCCAGTAGGGAAAAATGGAACATTTTTAGTAAGTATAATTATTATTATATGACGTACCAATGGCAACAGAGTGCGTCTTCCCGTACGACGAGTGATATAATTAATAAGACTTAAGAAATGTTATCTTAATGCTGAGAAACCCCGTCGGGGACATATCACGATGTTCCATATGGTACGGTGGTAAAACTGTGGGTTTAGTGAAATGGAATGGTTTACCATTACATTCACATAAATCCTAGTGAAATATTTATGTTAATAAATATGTTTTATTGAATGAATATTTACTAAAGTTTTACCGAAAGTCCTCGCGTGGCTGCCGCGCGTAGCGTCTGGGGACTCTTAATTTATAAGATTTATACAGAAAGAACAGTCGTACATATTTGCCTCATTCTAATCGAAGACAAATATTACTCCTTTTATATTAAATATTAAATCTTATATATTATTCGTACCATATGGATTGCTTCTCCGAAGTGGGAAGAAGCAAGCCGCATCGGGGGTGATTATAGTGTTTGACGAGCAAGAATAATTTAACTTCTGGAAGAAGTAGACCCATATGGTTCTTTTGTTATACGCAGTTTGGTGTAACAAATGTAATGTCTAAAATAGAACTTTCTGAGTTTTAGTGTTATACTAAACAAGTAAAAAAGAACCCCGAAGGGGTGGGATAGGGGTTTTACCCCCTACCCCGAATGAAGATTATGCCTCTTCATCCATTGATGATTCCTCCTTCATTGCTGGATATGCTACTAAAGAAGCATCAAAATTATTGATAAATTCTGATACATCAATCGGACCTTCTTCATCTTTCAAAAGAGCCTTAATTCTCCTATGTCCAATCTTAGAAGCGTCACTGTACGTTTTGATGTTACCTTCTCTTAGAGTAAATAGAGCCAATAGTCTATTTGGGTTCTCCATCATTCCCTCCCAAATTTGACCTACTGTTGGGTCTTTTGGTTTGGATGAAGAAGGTAAAGCACACAAATCTTTGTATCTACGTGCTAGAGCATTGATAGAACTCATGTAAGATTTCTTATCTTCATCGGTTCCCTCATTACCCCAATCTACATAGTTACGGATTGTACCCATGTTAAAGGCATGTTTCTTATCCTCGGCGTTCTCGGACCAAAAAGGTAGTAATAACCATGCGGTTACTCTAACTACCAAATTGTTCCACTTTTCAGTTATGGTGTTATCAGCGTCTTGCGTCATGATATATTGCATATTTTGAGGTACTTAAATTACTATTACAAAGTGTTCGTAAATTAACTACCATATGGTACGGGCGCTTTGCTCCTAGTACCTTATATACTCAAATCTGTTCTAACTATTGCCTTAACAGGCAGAAAGTGAGAAAAATGAGTGCAGAAGAAAACACAAAAATAATGAACGCAGAAGACTATGCTGTTTATCAGCATAAAGTGAACGAATGGATAGAGGAAACTACCCCTCTAATATCCAGCATAGAAGACAAAAAGCAACGCAACGTTGCTGAGTTTAATATGATGGTTATTGGTAATTACCTTGGACAAATGGCTGATAGTGCTGAACTAGAACTAAAGCAATTAATCCAAAGAATCGGTAGAAACTTCCCTATTGGGAACTGGCCCTTTACTAGAGGAAAAGGTAGTAACCTTGCTCCAGCAGTACAGGCAGTATTGGATAACCACCTAGAAGTAGCCACTACTTTTTGGGGACAAGTATTCGATTCAGCCCAAGAAATTGAAGGTGCTAATCGCCTATCAATTTTGAGACTATCTGGTAGAGATACAGAGTCACCTTATGCAGTAATAGAAGACAGAGATAGTTTTATTTCAACAAAAGTGAATGCTGAAAAGCAGAATCTTATGTCGAAACACCGTTCCGGTGCATGGGACGGTAATGCAGACCTAACTTTTACTGTTGATTCAGGAGAAACAAAGGTCGAAACTCAAGATGGAGTGGATGCTTAAATGAGTGTCCATTACATTGATGAGGCGGAAGGTAGTTCTTTCCGTTTAGACGAAGAAGCATAATTATGCTAATTCGCCGGGAGTTAATGGGCAACTTCCCGCATCAAAAAAACCCAACCCGCCAATGTTCGGGCATAATACGAACAAAATAAACCTGTAAAAATCGTGAATTTAGAAACAGGCGTAGTTATGACTTTCTACGACATCAAAAAAGTCAAATCAATGTAATTAAGGAAGTAGAAAAAGATGAGTAGTAGTTTTAATCAAAGATATGAAAGAAGATTTGGTGGTAATTATAGTTGGTCTAATCCATTATGGCGTAGATACAGAATTAAGCAATTACGTGCCAGACATGAAAGACGAGAAATGGTTCAAGAAAACCCTAATTGGCTTCAAGAACGTTATCCTAATTGGGATTGGCGTACAGATGCACAAAAAAGGTATGATTCAGTGGGTGTTAAAAGATGAAATGTGAAATTTGTGATATGGAGTTAAGTTATGATTATAAGTGTGATAATTGTGTGGGTGTTGGACATGTTTAAATTTTTTAAGAAGGCTGAATATGTCGTAAAGTTCAAACAGGACCGTTATCAAAATTGGGTTCTGGAATCGTTGAGAATACCTGCTAGTTCTGAACAGGAATTAGTAGTATCAATGAAACGCATTACAGAAATCATCCAAGAACGACTTAAGGAGATGAATGAATGAGTAAAGATTTGATTCAAGAATTAAGGGATGACCCTCTAATTAATCAAGAATGGTTAGAGAAAATATTGGACGGTAAAAGTGCCTGCAAAAGTAGGTGCTTTTGGTGCATCCTTTGGAATAAAAACGATTGTATTCCAAAAAGTTAGTATTTACAAGTCGAAACGGCTTTAATTACCGGAGTTTTTAATAGTTCTCCGTTATCAAAAACTGTTGTTTTTTATTTTTTATTTTTTGGGGTTTGGTTTTTCCAAGTATTCAAAACGCATTTGCTTTACAAATTATGCAAATTCAAACCATATGGTACCCGATAACTAAACTGAACAGTGTGTGGCTCAAGGAAACGATTTTAAAATAATGAAATGGTTCGCTGCTAATAAATTCTTTATAGTGAGAAATTTTAAAATAACGCAAGTGGTGTTTCCTAGGAGGCGCAGACTTTTTGGGACTTGAGGGATACCCCATTATTTTTGAGGACATATTATAATGTTCCATATGGTAACAGATGTAGAATGCTTATTCACAAACATCTTCAATGATTTCATCATCATAATCATAATGTACACTAAGCATTCCTGTTCACCCCCTCGCGGTCCATAGTATGCTAACGCATGGACCATATGGTAACGATGAAATTGTTTTATTGGATTGAATAAAACTATTGAAGAGGAAAAGCAATTATAATTACTTTATATGCGGTCCCCGGAGAGAGGACAGCACGCTGCGGTCTATTGGTTTATCGAATACGGAGTATATTTAGTAGTATCTGCTCTCAGCAGAAACCATATACATCCGTATCACGTAAACCGGACCATATGGTTTGCGATTTATTAAAATTTATAAATTCTATCTTTATTAATCTATCTTCTCTCTTAATCAGGTAAAAGTAGAATTTTAAATAGCGAAGACGGTTTAATGAACCCTTGTGGCTTGTCGTAATACCGCAGCGAGGTATAAAAGAATTTATTACCATATGGTTGCAAAAAAGTAAACTTTAACCGTTTTTATTTAAAAAAACGCCTTTAGGGTAGTTAAATTTACTTTAGCCGCTACCTTACATTTTGGGGATTACCTTAATCACAGTTAAGGACCATATGGTAAGTATTTTAATAAGGTATTATTGATAAGGTATTACAAATAAGGTATTTGAAATAACCTATACATAATGACTTTTTGGACTTCAGGGCTTTATATACTGATTCGGGGTTCTCCTATTGTATGTGAATCATCATGATTTTGGTTCGCACATGATAATCAGATTACATTTGTAAGTTTGACCTAGTTATTATATAAACTATAACTTTCAAACTAACAATATTATTATAGTTATTTTGAATAACTAATTACTATTTTCGGTTACATAATGAGGCTTACTTTTCTAAAGCACATTTTCTCAAGCATTATGTAACACCTTCTCACATTTACTATTCGTAGTAAATCATTATGTCCAAGAAAATTGGAATATCAGTTACATATTGTAACTATTTCTACTTTTACTACTTTTACTATATACTATATATCTATAAGATAGATTATATATATCATTTTGTATATGATTCTTAATTTATATTATTATTATTATATGAGAGGGGGTAGTAAAAGTAGTAAAAGTAGTAAAACGTCATTTTGTATGAGAAAATAGCATTATCTAATGCAAAATGATTTCCTAAATAGGAATAGTGAACAAAATGTGTAGGAAACTCTTTTTCTAGTACATTTTGTAAAAGAAATATAAAAGGTGATAAAATGACCAAAAATACAGCAAAGAAAATAAAAGATATTATGAAAGAATTAACCGAAATGTTATTAATGAAGAATGAACAGTATGGAGACTCAGCGTTGAACCCAATTGGGATATTTGCGAATGGGAGCGCGAAGGAATTGATTGCTGTTAGAATGGATGATAAGATTTCAAGATTAGCAACAGGTAATGAAACAATTGAAAGTGATGAAGATATATATTTGGACTTGGCAGGATATTGTGTATTATGGTTGGTAGCACATAGGGATGAAGAATGATGAAAATTAATGTAGAAAAATTAAGTGACGGCGAATTAAAGGAAACATACGAATATTTGCGATTATTACATAGAATATGTATAATATTAGGTTTTGCAGGGCTACTTTTAGGAGTATCTTTTAATACGAATCTATTATTGTTCGCAATGTTGGGACTACCCTTCGCATTGGTGCTACTCGCAACTTCTGATAATTTACAGAAGGAAATACAGAAAAGACGTTGGGAGAGGTACAAATGAAAGAACCTAAATTTAAAAAAGGGGAGATAATCGAAAATATCCACAATCGGAAAAGACTTGCTATTGTAAAGCGATTAATTAAAGATTGGGATAACTGGGCTTACGAAGTAGGCGAAGCACAATATAATTATAAGAAAAATGAAGTAAAATTCGATGATATTTTTATATTGAGGGGTCGGGAGACTTGGCATTGGCGAAGTAAAAGAAATGACCCAATATGACTCAAATAACATATCCAAAATGTTAATGAAAAACTAATCCAACAACGGTTATATAGAACATAGTCGTTGTTAATATTGCCGACGGGCTTACGTAAAAAAGGAAGTGAAGAAGATGAATATATCAGAACTAAGAGTACAATTAGGAAAAGTAGAGATTATGGAGAGTGAGTAAAATGGTAAAGGTAACAATACTAAATGAAACAGGTCATACCGAACTATCAATGAGTGCTGAAGGGGCATTGGAGCAAATTATTGAGCATCCTACTCATTGGGCATACATTGACGGTGAACTTGTTTCCCGTGAAGAAATTGCGAACATCAACTTTAATGATGTAAATGAAGTAGTTCTAACGCAAGCCATCGTTGGCGGTTGTTAGGACTAAAATTAAGTTAACATTTTGGCCCAGTTTCCAGTCTGGGTGAACAAAACTGGAAATTCATGTAGAACCAAGCGGCAAGAACCGGGTTTTACACATAAGATTTAATTATTTTAAATGGAGAGATAAAATGACTTGGAGAAAAAAACAAGATTGGAATGGATATAAAGAATTTTTATTATTAAGCGACATTCATGAAGAATGCCAGCAAAGATATGATTATAGATTAAGAAGATATGTAGGTGGAGCAGATTCACCACAAAGAATTAAAGATAAGATTACCGAATTAGAAAATGGTGTTGATAGACAATATGGTGAAGATGGTCGTTTAATTGTTCATAAGGAAAAGGATGGAACTATTATATTAAATAAAAGAGGTGAGGCTATCCCTAAGTTGGCATTAATAAATGACGAAACTAAAGTAGCAAAAATGAATTCTTGGATTAAACAACAAATGCACGCACCAACGACTAAGTTTAAAAAACACATGTTTGCTTTTTTATATAGAAAGCGATTTAAAGAATTTAAAGGTGAATAATATGTTTAAACTTATATTAGACATATTAAAAGCAATTACCGTTGACGCATCGAAAGGTTTCAAGGAAAGAAGATTTGTGCGTAAAATAGAGAAATATACTGATGATTTAGTAAATAAATATGGATTATTGGGTGCGTTTGTGTATCAGTTTGAATCAGCAATCGCTAATAATATTTCTGATGAAGGTGCTAGATACATACTAGATGATTTTGTAAATGGCGCATTACCAATATTGAGATATGAATATAGAATCGATATGGATGAAGATTGGCAAACCTTAGTTAACTATTGTGAACATTACAATGTTGTCTGGGATTCCCAAAAAGAATAACTTAAAATATAACGCATAGTTAATCTACTGTGTGGCTACCATTGAAGTCTGTACGACAGTTTTGGGTAATACCGAATGTGTTTCAGATAAATATTTATTGGCGGCTTTAGCAGTAGAATTAGCGGTATATTTTGTTATATTTGTTATCGGACATAGAATAGTTGTCTGGATAAAAAAAGAATTAAAAAAATAAGCAGGTATAGCCGAGTGGTCAAAGGCGATGGGCTTAAGTCCCATTACATAATGTTTCGTAGGTTCAAATCCTACTACCTGCACCTATTAAATAGAGTTAGAGTTCTCTGTAAAAAACTCAAAAGGAAGTGAAAAAAATGAAGAAAGAAATAAAAATAAAAAGTTTTAAAGTAACAAGTGAAGCAGCACCAACTCAGATTGAAGGAAATCTAGTTGATGGTAGTCAATTCTATATTAAGTATAGAAACGGTAGATATTACTATGAAAATACAATACAATATACCGATATGCAAACTGGTTCTATATGTGAATATGTAGAAAGAACATTTTCTATGAATTTATATCTTAGTGACCCAGATTGTATGCCAATAAGTGCGGCGTTGGCATTGGCAGACTTAGTATATTTATCGGAGGAAGAATAATGGATATGAACCATTATCAAAGAACAGCAAGCAAAACTGCTATATTCCCCACTGATAATAGCCTATTGTATCTTACTTTAGGTTTATGTGGCGAAGCAGGAGAAGTTGCTGAAAAGATAAAGAAGCACATAAGGGATTCTGGGTCATTACAGAATACATACCCAATACATTATAAAGAAGCGTTGATTCGTGAATTAGGTGATGTATTATGGTATCTTGCTAATCTAGCAAACGAACTTAATGTTAAGTTAGATAAAGTGGCTAGGTTAAACATAGAGAAGATTCAGAAAAGAATGGAAAACAATACACTGAAAGGTGAAGGTGATGATAGATGAATTTAGAAAAACTTAAAAAATTACCAAAAACAGATACTATTAGAAAACATGCTACTGCTAATGATTTAAGAGTTTATACTAAAGTATACTTAGATAGAACTGTCGGAAAAGAATTATCCCGAATAAAATTATTTAAAAGTTTGCGAGAACAGGGATATTCTTATGAAAAAGCAGATAGTGTAAGTAGGAGGATTCTGTAATGAGAAAAAGAAAACAAAAAAGAAGAACAAGTGCAGACTGGAAAGTAATGGTAGAAGCAGTACTTACAGTATCAAATAGACACGAAGAAGTATGTACTAATTTAATAATGGATGAAGTATTAGATGAATATTACAAACTACTTTGTAAAACAACAAGAACCGCTGCGGTAAATAGACACGTTGCTAAATATAGAGGAAACACTTTAGCCATGAGTCAATTTATCTCAAGAGCCTTAAAGAAAGATGGCGGTTGGGTATCAAGAGTTGATAGTGGCTCAAGACAATTAATGTGGAGGAAAATAGAATGAATGCAGAAGAACGATGGAATAATTTATATGAAAACTATACAAAATGGCTGGCTTGCACTGTTAAACATAGTCAAGAAGCAGCAGAAAGAGGAATTGCGTGTCCTAAATGTGGATTCGTAATTAGTAAAATACAGGAGGAAAAGTAAATGGCATACATGGAATGTCCTAGATGTGAATGGAAATTAGTTAGAGCAGAAGATGACGGTGTTGAATGCACTAACTCTGATTGTAATTTCCCACATTCAGAAAAAGAAGAGATTGTTTGTGAAATATCTCGTGATGATAATAAATTGTGGTTAGAATTTTACTCCAACACTGGAAGGTTTGGGACTGAAGAACTATTAGATGATTATTGTTTAACTTCTGAGCAGTTACTAGACATACTTCAAGAATGGAGAGATAAATCATGTGAGGATGATACTTATGGATTATAAATTATTATATAAAGTATTATTATTCTTTATTTGGCGATTTCACTCAAGAGCATTTGTTTTATGGATGAAACAAGTAGAGCGAAATACTAAAGTTAAGGAGGCAAGCGAAGAAATGATTAGTGGATTTACAAAGGATGGTTTTACAGATGAAGATTTGTAGAAGAAAAAACTGTATGAACCCAAGATTTAGTACTTACAGTGATTACTGTATAACTTGTTCAAGGAGGATGGGTTAAATGTGTGGAGCAATACCTAGTCAATGCGAAAAATGCGGACATTGGTATAGAATTGGTAATTGTAAGAGGTGTGAAGAATGAATATATTCTTTTTACATGAAGACCCAGTATTAGCGGCTAGACAACTATGTGATAAACACGTAGTTAAGATGCCAACTGAGGGATTACAAATTATCTGCCACAATTTGCATGAGTTAAATTATCAAAAAAATATTCCTTGGAAAAGAATGAGTAGAGGTATGGCTAAACACCCTTCCACTATTTGGGCTAGAGAATCCAAAGACAATTTTATTTGGACATGGAAAAATACTTGGACAATTTGTGAGGAATATACAGATAGATACAAAAAACAACACAAGGTCGAAAGACTAATGACTGAATTATCAAAAGATGTGTTTGATTGGTTAGAAGAAGCAGACTTTCCAAAGCAAGGTCTAACACCATTTGTTAGAGCAATCAAGAAAAATATATATCCGCATCTATTAGACGAGGAATTATTTCCCTGTACGATAGAAGCATACAAAGAATATTATAGAATTGATAAATGGAAATTCGCAACGTGGAGAAATGACGGTAGACCGGATTGGATGCCAACAACACATCAACTATTTACGGAGAAAATATATGTTAATAAGTGAATATCTTAAAGAAAATGATTTGGAACACCTAAAAAATTATATTACTACTGATTATGTAGCAGATGAACTAATCAAACTTTATAAACTTAGACCAGTTGGTTATAGAAAACTTTATGAGTTTCATAATCATTTTAATGGTACCGACCTAGTAACCCTTGACCCTAACTTTTATGACGAGGGAATAATAATAGGTCGCGGTACTAAAAACAAAGAATTGGTAAGTTGTGGAGACTTAGTTTTTACCTACAAGAAGGTAGAATATAATAGTATTTGGAATTGTATAAATAAAAATGGATGGGAAATACTAAAAGACTGGAAAGATTTTGAATGGATTGAAGTAAGGTCTTGGATATTAGTACAAAATGGCAATCTTATTAAAGAGATTGATAACCTGATGGGGGAATTATGATGGAAATAAGTCAAGAAATATTAAGTGATATAATTGTGCATATGAAATATGCCAAGTTTAAGCCAGATAAGTTTAGGAGAGAAACATGGGAGGAGATTTGTAATAGAAATTGTGAAATGCATATGAAAAAATATCCTCAATTGAAAGATGAGATAAAAGATGTATACACTCAGTTTGTATTAACTAAGAAAGTATTACCTTCAATGCGAAGTATGCAATTTGCAGGTAAACCAATTGAAGTTAGTCCAAATAGAGTTTACAATTGTGCATATATGCCGATTGATTGTATTGATTCTTTTTGGGAGGCTATGTTTTTATTGTTAGGAGGAACCGGAGTCGGTTATTCAGTACAAAAACATCATGTAGCACAATTACCTGAAATATCAAAACCTTCTAAAAGAACTAGAAGATATTTAATTGGTGATAGTATAGAAGGTTGGGCTGATTCAATTAAAGCATTGATGAAGTCATATTTTGGAGGATATAAAACAACTCCAGTGTTTGATTATTCAGATATTAGACCAAAGGGTGAATTACTTAAAACATCTGGTGGTCGAGCACCCGGTCCAACTCCTTTAAGAGAATGTCTTGTAAAAATAGAGAACATTTTATCTGAAAAGGAACATGGTAGTAAATTATCCACCATTGAAGCACATGATATTATGTGTCTCATTGCTGATTCAGTATTAGCAGGTGGAATTCGTAGAGCAGCATTAATTAGTTTATTTAGTGCTGATGATGATGATATGATTTCATGTAAGAGTGGAGCATGGTGGGAACAAAACCCACAAAGAGGCCGAGCAAATAATAGTGCAGTTCTAATTCGTAGTAGAGTTAGAAAAGCATTTTTTAAAGAACTATGGCAAAAAATACAAGATTCAGGTTCGGGTGAACCGGGATTATACTTTTCAAATGATAAGGATTGGGGAACTAACCCATGTTGCGAGATTGCGTTAAGACCTTATCAGTTCTGTAATCTAACAGAAGTAAATGTTTCAAATGTAGAAAGTCAACATGACCTAAACAATAGAGTTAAAGCGGCAGCATTTGTTGGAACATTACAAGCAGGGTATACAGATTTCCATTATCTTAGAGATGTATGGAAGCAAACAACAGAAAAGGATGCGTTAGTTGGCGTATCAATGACGGGAATTGCATCTAATAAATTAAAGAGTTTAGATGTAAAAATGGCGGCAAAACATGTTAAAGCAGTAAATATAAGAGTTGCAGAAGAAATAGGAATTAATAAAGCCGCCAGACTAACTTGTGTTAAACCTGCGGGAACTACTTCACTTGTATTAGGTACAAGTAGCGGTATTCACGCATGGCATGATAAACACTATATTAGAAGAGTTAGAGTAGGAAAGAGTGAAGCCATTTATGATTATTTGGCTAGAAACCATAAAGAATTAATTGAGGATGACCACTTCAAGCCACATCTTGAAGCAGTTATTAGTATTCCTCAACGCGCACCAGATGGTGCAACACTAAGAACTGAACCTGCTATTTCTTTATTAGAAAGAGTAAAATGGTTCGCAGAAAATTGGGTTAATACTGGACACCGAGATGGTATGAATACTCATAATGTTTCAGCAACAGTTTCTATTCGTGAAAATGAATGGGAGGATGTTGGTGAATGGATGTGGAATAATAGAAAGTCGTATAACGGTCTTTCAGTTTTACCTTATGATGGTGGAACATATATACAGGCTCCTTTTGAGTCCACGAATGTCCTTAAATTTCGTGAGATGATGGAGTCATTAAAATCGGTAGACTTAAGAAATGTAGTCGAACAAAAGGACAACACAGACCTAAGCGGTGAAATCGCTTGTGCAGGTGGGGCTTGTGAAATATAATAACCTGCAAAAAAATTGGAAGTGAAAAAAATGAATATAGAAGAAATGATGAAAATGCAGAACGGTGGATTGAATATAGACGCAGATAGTTTGGCGGTATTGAAAGACGTAGGAACAGTAACTGATGAAAAAGTTGTAGTTCGTATGACTTCTCTAAAGACAAACGGTAGTGTGTGGACTAAACAATACGAAGGAGATATTAATTGGAATGAGATTATGCCTTTGTTGATTGAGAAGTTTCCTCATGTTATTGTTAGTAGACAAGTTATCAAAATGGGTCCAAAGCCGGAAGTGAAAGAATGATGTCTCCAAGAACTAAAAAGATGGTAGAATTCAGAATGGTAAATGATGAAGAACTACCACCTATAATTATCAAGTATGATGAGGGTGAAGGACTTAATCCTGTTGTAGTGTTAAATGTACAACATAAAGTTTGGTTAGGTCTACAAAGAAAAACTATTCCCGGAATATGTGAGAGTTTGGCTGAGAAGTTAAATGATTTATGTGACGGTGTTCTAATGGAGCAGATAACTATGGAGGAAAATATATAATGATGACGATAAGAATTAGACATGCTAGTGATAGTATGAGTCATGTTAATATTGAAATCGAAGGGCTAGATGGAACTTTTACTGTTTATGCTAATAGAAGAAGTACTAGCACTGGACTTGATTCTACCTTTGTAGCACTTAGAGAAGTCGTAAATAGAAGAATATTAATGCCAGCAAAAAATCAAGGTGACGGTCAATTATTATTTTTTGTAAAGGGGTTTGGTATGTTGATTTCTAGAAACAGTAGAAGATATGAATTAAATAATATTACTTTAACAATAAATGATATATTAAATAATATTACAAGGGTATTACTTCGGTCAATATATATTAATAATGATGCCGAAGGTCACAAACAATTATGGGATTATTTTCATAGATGTGTTAAGATGCCAGCAGAATTATCTTACGTGTTAGAAAATAGAGTACCTTATAAGTTTATAGACGATGATAATAAACTCAAGACTTGTAGATTAAATGTTGCTCAGATTGGTCCAGAAGATTTTGCCTTAGAACTTAATGATGCTTATTGGTATGATATATCCCTAAAGGACTTAAGACACTTTACTAATAGTTATCTAAAAGACAATCGTAGAGGTAAATTTTATGCTATCAGTCCTGAAGAATTAGTATTCGTTCTAAATGAAACTAGAGTTACTGATTCCCAAGCAAAAGTAATGAAAGCATTCATGACTCAAAATAGGCAATCTGATGCCGTCGAGAAAAGAGCCATGCAATTGTTGAAAGGCTTATCCGATAACTATGAACAAATATCAGTTATTAAGTTTAAGACTAAAAAGGAAGATAAGGAACAAGATGCTCTACTTGTTAAGGGTAAATTAACAGATTGGATTATTGCTGATAATGGTATGAAGCGAGGCTATCAAGATGTATCTACATATATGGTTTATTCTGGTGGGAACAGTGGTGGAAATCATGATTTAGTAAAGTTAAATAAACTAAAGAGTGCAGAAAAGACTAACCTACAACTAAGAGGACCAATTTGTATTGATAATATGATGAGTGGTGCTTCTAAAGGTGACCAATATGCTGCTCGTGCTATGGCAGTAATGAATGACCATGTATTAGGGACATATGTTTCTACTGTAAGAACGCACCTAGAACACATTACTAAAGATACAGGTAACATAAATGCAGGTAGAGTGTTGATATAAAATGCCATGCGAAAATTGTAATAGTACTAATCTAAAATATATACATGAAATTAACTTACATGAATGTGAGGATTGTGGGTTGCTTGCAGTATCACGAATATTAACTATACGTGGGGAAAAGAACGAAAACCAAGTTGCGGTAAATCGTGATTTTGCACCTCTCGATATATTATTAAATGAATTTAATTTACGTAATTATCGTAATGATATTATTAGAAATTATAATACATTAAAAGTTGCATTAGTATTTAATAGAGTAGATGAAATTACTGCTTTTTGCGCGGTAACTTACTATACCTTATCACAATCAAATGCTGAATATAATATACATAAGATATGTGCATTTATGGGAGTAAATAAAAATAAAATGTTTAAAATAAATAAAAGAATTAAACAACATTATCATAAGGTCGGTATTTTTGGAAGAGAAAATTACCGTATTGGTTTGCCGGATATTACAGAATTATCTGAGGAAGGTAAGTTATTCTTAGATAGTTTAGGTAGTAATTATACTATTACAAGAAGTATCATGGCAGCGATACTTTATGAGTATTCAGATTTGACTCAAGCACAAGTCTGTGAAAAAATGGGAGTTAGTCTCCCTCGCTTGAAAAGACATTTAAAGGTGATTAGAAATGGGAAAGAAAAGTAAAAGAAAGATTATGATAATTGGAGCAGGTGGAATTGGAAGTTTTCTTATTCCACTTTTAGATAAGACAGGTCTCTATAATATTACAGTATACGACCCTGATGTAGTAGAGATTAAAAATATAACCTATCAAAATTTTGATGAAGGTGATATTGAAAAGTTAAAGGTTGATGTTATGGCTGATAGATATAGTTCAGTAAAGGCACAACCATACAAGGTATTAACAAGTAAGCAGGTTAAAGGATATGATTTAGTTATATGTTGTGCTGATAATCTAGCAATTAGAAGAACACTATATAGTTCTGATAAAATAAAGTGGTTAGATTTAAGAGCACAAGGTAGAAATGCCGCTATGATTTCTTCATTAGAAAGAGCAGAATTATATTCATCATTTACTGCTGGACCAGAAGGTTCTTTTAGTTGCCAAGGTAACGCATGGGAAGGAGATAGTTCTGGTGTTCACTTTATGCAAGTAGTAGCAGCCGGATATGGAGCACAATGGACTCAAAGATGGTTTAATGGTGAAGACGTAAAGAAACACGCAACTTATAATGGGTGATTAAATGGAAGAAAGACTATGTGGAGTATGTGCATTTTATCTACATTTAGATTTAACATCAAGTAAACATGAATGTAGTCAATGTAGGTGGTAGAATGTATAGACAAACAACATTAGAAGAATTTGGGTTTAAGTTTTATGAAAATAATAAGGAGGAAGAATAAATGGAAGAATTAGAATATAAGGATAGGGGTATAGTACACCCTAATTGTGATTGGGATATGTGTAAGGCTTTAATAAATGAAGCCTTTGATTTATGCGACGCGAGTTTTTATGACCCGTACTTTTTAGATATGATTTGGGAAGTATCAACGGAATATCTTACCGAACTAGAGGTAAGTGTAATTGTTGACGCTGACTTTAATTTATTTATTAGTAAAGGGACAGGAAGTTTCGTAGACTACAAAAATGAAAAAGTAAAGGGTATGAAACTACCTCTTAGGTGTTGGATTCATACTCATCCATTTGGTCATGCTTATTTTAGTGGGACTGATTGGAAGACAATTAATACTCAAAAACCAATTCTTAATGAAGCAATTGTACTTGGTAAAAACCAAAGAATGCGTTGGTATATACAAGAAGGTGAAGAGTATTTATCGAGGACTGAGGATATATGTCTAACATCGGAGGAAGAGTAAATACTGTTAGATTTCCCGTAAATGTTCAGTATATAAAATGTCCAATCTGTGATGGTAAAGAATGTAATGTATGCAATCGAACTGGAGAATTGGAACTAGATGGATATGTATGGGTTGAAGTACAAGAACCACATATTATACAATGGATAACACAAAATGCTCAAAGAGTATCTTTTGAAAGTAGTAGGTTGAAAGGAATAAGTCCTTCAGTTGAAACATATAAAGTGTCTGGCAAGTATCAGGTAATATCAATAAATTGTATAATGGGAGTTGTATTTATTATTACTGACTTAAGTAATAAAATAATAAAATATTTTTATAATAAAAAGGAGATGGAAAAATGGTTAGCGAAAGAGAAGTAAAAAGAATGATTAAGAAAGTTATCCCTAATAGACAAGTTAAGGCTAGTGCTAGGGAAAGAATAGCAAATAGAACAATGGACCTGATGGGTTTATTGATTAGTAAGACTGTCGAATATTCTAAGACAGATTTTGAAAGAATAGATGTAAGTCATGTTGATTTAGCATACTTAACTATTATTGATACATACCCACCTTTGGGCGGTGATGAAGATGAAGATGAGTGATTTTGCTCAAAAAATGGAATCATATTGTAATATGACCCCAACAGAAATGATAAATAATATTGTTGCTGATGAAGATATAGGAAAAGATTGGAAGAATTTCTTTTTAGCATTAACTGGACACTTTAGTTCAACTGGTTTAGGACCAAAGAATCTATTAAATCATGTAGCAAATTACTACGGATTGGACGATTTTGGCTTGAATGACCTAGTGGACGATTCCGGAGGATTTCCAGAATTTGTTTATGAATGGTCCATTAATAGCGAAAGTGAAGGATTAGACATTACTATATTTAATGATGTATTATCACAACCAGACATAGTAAATGCTAGAAGCGTATTCATGGACTATTTTCAACGAATGAATGGCTTAGAAAGAAAGTGGTTTACGGCGATTATTGTAAATCAAACTAGAAACGGTGCAGGTGAAAATGTAACTAAGAAGTCTTTACCTAAAAAATATGGCATCAAAACATCTGACTTTAATACTGCTATTAAGTTTAATAAGTTAGACACAATAATTGATAAAGTTACAGACGGATGGGGTGTTGGAGATTTACTAGTACCTACACCCGGAAGTTATATTAAGCCTCAGTTAGCAAAAACTGCTAAAAGTTTGAAAGGTGAATATTATGCTGACGTAAAGTATGATGGTATTCGCGCTCAGTTTCACAGAACACAAGATGGCTCTGTAATGATTTTTAATAGAAAAGGTGATAATATAACTGATAAGTTTGCAGACCTTAATGTAGAATCTTGGGGCGATGAATTTGATTGGTTTATTCTTGATGGGGAAATTGTCCCAGTAGATGAAGAAGGTAATGTTCTAGAATTTAAAGAAATAATGCCACGTATTCATGGTAAGACAGAAGCAGTAAGAAATCGTGTAGCGATTAAAGCCATCGTTTTTGATATTCTTACATATAACGGGCAAGATACCTATTCGTTTGGGTATGGAACTAGATTAGAAACATTACAAATGCATTTTCCTAATGTTAATATTACTGAAACTAAGTTAGTTAGTGGGGAAGAAGCAATTCGTAAAGAATATACTAATGCTATTAAAGCAGGCTATGAAGGTTTAGTACTAAAGAAGGCAAACCAAATATATGAACCCGGAAAGCGTTCATGGTTAAAGCATAAACCCGCATTAGTTGATTTAGACTGTATAGTATTAGATGCAACAATGGGTACAGGTAAAAGAGCAGGAGTTTATGGTTCATATGAACTGGGAGTAATGATAGAAAATGAAATAGTCAGCATAGGTTCTGTTGGTACAGGATTTACAGATACAGACTTAGATATGGTTCATGAGTATTATGATAATAATGATAATACTATAATGGAAATACATGCAGATATTATTACCTCAGATAAGGATGGTAATATTGGACTTAGATTCCCAAGATTCATAAGACTCCGTACTGATAAGGAAACGCCGACGGAGTTTAAGTCGGTTAAGGAGATGCTTAATTGATTTGTCCATTGTGTAATGAAGAAGTAAAAAGTACCTACGGTCTTAGTAGATTTGATAACTCTACAAACATTTGTAGTGAATGTAGCACAAAAGAAGCATATTTTATGTGGTTCAACTCAGATTACTTTGGTGGACCACCTAATAATAAAATAAATTGGTATCAATGGCAAACTATAATAGTAAATATGGAGGCAAAATTAAATGGTGAAGAAAAAGAAGATTAAAACGCCCGAAAGAATATTAAGTAGACAAAAAGAGGAAGTTGAAATTTTAAGACAACATAACCTAGAATGGTATAATACCCACCCCGGTTGGTGGGGTACTAGAACAGGAGAAATGTTAAAAAAGTATTGGAAGTTATCTGATAAAGAAACAAATGATGGTGATGAGGAATGATAGTCGGAGATAGAATTAAACATAATAAGACAGGGAAACTAGCAACAGTAGTAGATGTTACTTGGATATACATGAGAGGACAGCCTATGGAAATAGCAAAAGTTCGATGGGAAAATGGTAAAATAATGAATATTAATAGCAGACATTATAAAAATTGGGCTGTTGTGGGTGAAGAAGAATGAAGTTACCACAAATGCACTCAGGACAATGTTTTGTTTGTAAAGAAGTTAAAGAAACAATGTTTCATAATATGCATGGTGATGGAAAATCTTATTGTTATGATTGTATAGATATAGCATTAAAATATTATATGTTCCACATAAGTATTAAAGGAGAGGATTTATAATTAACTATAACTATCTTTTAAATACTATGTGGGATGACTTAGTGCCAGATAATATTTTCAAAGAAGGAGACATAATTACCTATGCTACTGATATAGGTATATTTTTAGAAGCAGAAATGGTTAAAGTTACCTGCCCTATCTGCTTAGAATCCTTTATAGGTAATAAAAAAGAAGCAGGACTATTTTTACTAGGTCATGAAAAGTATCATGAACATGTAGAAGAACAAGCCGAAAATTACGGCGGTGTATAAATGTATACAAAAGATGAATTGAAAGGAATTTTAATGTGTTTAGGAAAACCATTTACTGCCATTTATGGTGGAGAAGGAAAAACAATAATTAGGACGCAAATTATAGTTAGAGGTAAGTTAGATTTTTTAGAAGCGTTAGTAACAACTTTAACTCAACATAAAGTCGAGTCAAATATCCAGAAGACAAATCAAGGATATAATGTATTAGCGATAACTAAAAGAGAGTCTCTCTATAATTTGTTAGATTTATGGGAAACAATACCAGATATTTTCCCTAAAGGTAATCAACATCACTGGAAATTATTAAAGGATTTTCTAGATGAAGTTAGAAAGGATATTCATAAGAGCGAAGACGGAATTGAAGAATTAAAGTGGATGATTAGAAATGCTAAAGAGTAATAATCCAAAAAGTATAATAAGTATGGTATTAAAAATAATAATGGGTAGTGAGGATAAAGGTAAAAAAATACAGGCTATCGCACCAAGCCTCCTACCCACCTTTATTTTAAGGAGTTGATTTTATTAAAATTAATGTAACTAAAAATAAAGGATTTGATTTTAATAGATGGGTGGGTTATATACCTAGTCAAGCATTCAAAACAATAAGATATAAAGTTTGGAGAGATTATTATAATGATAATTTAACACCATACGAAGCCTGTATAAAAGAAGGGATTAAATGGGTAGAAGACAACACTCAGAAAGATATATAGATTTAATTATGGAAGACGGTGAAGAAAGAACAGCAAGACAAGTGCTTGACGCAATTATGAATAAATGGTTCGATTCAGGTAATAGGTCAACTATCTATGTTCCAGAACATAGAAAGATATGCCATTATTTGAAAGCGAACAAAAAATATATAGCGATTCGTAAGAGTCGTTACGGTATAGTGTATAGACTATCAGTTGGTGAAGAAGAATAAGTATAACAAACTGTAAGTAAATACAGAATAGTCTATAACAATATGTTATAGATTACCACTAAGATATAGGCGGTGCAGTTTAAGTGCCTCCGCTTCTTAGTAAAAACAAGTGACGAGTCCACCTCGTCCTAAATATAAGGGAGTGAAAAAATGCAGGAAAGAATTTTAGAAGAACTAAAAGCATTAGGAAATAGAGTTAGTATGAACGAAGAAGAAATTGTAGCAAAATATAATGAAATTGCTACACAGAACGGATTAGACATGGAGCAACCACGTTCTAGTATGATTGCGCTAACATTAACGCGTAATTTTGTACGTGGTGCTATTCGTGGCAAATCATCAACAAATAAGAGCACATTTGGTAATAGTGGGTTCGGTTTCTTTGTAGGAATTGAACAGGCTAGAGATGTGCAAGAATGGAGAAGGCGTAATATCATGTCTCGATATAATGCTGATTCAAATGATGTATTTAACAATGGTGATATTGCTGAAATTAGAGAAGTTGCTGATGACGTATATGAAAAGTCTCAGATGATAAATGGTGAAGTTCAAACAAAGAACATTCCATCAGTACCAAATTCTGCTATGGAAGTAATAAAGGGAGATGATGTAAATACATGGATTGTACCGCTAGATAATGTTAAATCATTCGGTAGCGGTGACGTAAATAAAAGATATGGTAAACCTTTACCAGCAGAAGAATACAGATTACGCGCACACTTTATTGGACGTAAAGAAGATGGAGAGTTTCAGTATTGGACTCTTGGATTAAAGAACGATGATGCAAAGAATTTTTCATGTGAAACATTCCGATGGGTTCACCTATTCGGATTATTTAATGAAGATAGAGATGCAATATATGGTATTCGTAGTAAAACTTTAGATGGTTTAACTTATAATGATGTAATGGACCCTAGCGGGGACGAATTTGTAGATGTTGCAGGACTATCAATGGAAGACTTATTGGTAGAACATATGGGCGGATATATTGCAGATTTGTTTGAAATTGAAAATTACCATGATTCAATTAGAAATGAACCGGGAATGAAATTAGTAGTTACAGATGGTATTGTTAGTAGCATGAATCTAACTGCTAATGAAAAGACTGGTAATAGAACAATGTGGGTAGAACCTGCTGATGCAAATTACGGATTTGAAAGTGAAGATGTTCCAGACTCTACACCAGTTTGGATTCCATCTTATCTATCCATTGACTTTGGTGTTGGTTCCGACGTAATTATTGTTGGTAGAACTAACCAAACACAAAGAAAGGATGAAAATGGAAATGTACTAGAAGATGAATGGAACCCAGTTTCAATTAATCTTTATGGTGTATATCCTCGTGTTGCTTTAGGTAATGCGGAAGTGCCAGAAATTAGTAGCGAAGAAAACGATATTGATTATTGGTGATAATAAACAAGGTGAAAAAAATGATAGTAAAATTAAATCAGTTAGTAGTTGATTTTGGAAAGGTAGAAAGTTTAGAATGGAAGGAGTTAGATGATGAAAAAGGTCAATTCTCGCTTCGACTACATACAGCAAGTGGTAAAATGTATACTCGTCAAGTCAGTAAAGTAGACTTAGAAAGTATCAAGGAACAATATGCTCAACATCATAGGTTGGTGGAATAATGGGTATTGGTTCTAAAAGTGGTAAAGCAGCAGGTTCTGTTTTACAACAAGCCAATAATAATTTAAATGAAAGTGCGTTCAAGGCAGCAAAAATGCGAGCCATGAATCAACGTAGAAATTTATTAGAACAAGAACAAGCACATTTAATTTGTGGAGTTAGTGGGAATCCCGGTGATGGTAAAACAGGTTTATGTCTTGATTGTAGAACTGATGAAGAACTTGATACACACTGGATATTTGTATTAGATTACGATGAAGGTGCTGAACCAACATGGAGGCAACATTGGTCTAGTGATGAAAAGGTAGTTATTTTTAATCCTTATGTATATAATGAGGATATGACTATTGATTATCTAAAGACCGCAGATATGTCCCGATACTTTATGGCTATGGTTAATGAAGCAATTGAAACAGGTAAAATCGAATATGAAGATGAGGTTGTTGAGGTAGAAGCAGTTAAGGCTATTATCTTTGATGGACTTGATTCATGGTTAGATACAACAAATATGATTGCTAGACTTAATCATATTAAGGGTGGTGACCCAAGACAGGCTGATAAAGTTAAAATGGTTCCTACTCAGTGGTATGCAAGAAATGAAGAATATAAAAGATTATTTAATGCGGCTTTACAACTTAGATGCCATAAATTCTTTATTACACACATGAAAGAAGTTCATGATGGGTTTGAGATTGTTGGTACAAAGCCGGATTGGGAAAAATCTACAACTGCAAAGTTATATCAATATGTTCAAATGAGCCGTGAAGAACGCGGTAAATCTTTGAAACTATGGGCTACTGTAAAGAAGTCTAAAACAAATGCAGAAAATGTAGGACAAAAATTCTTAGTTATGGAAAATGATGGAGGAAATGTTACATGGCATGGACTCCCACAAGTTAAAGACGGAACTCTTTAATTTGTAAAGACCTAAGCAAGTCACAAAACTGCTTAACCCTTTGGGTGATATAATGGTAAGAGTGAAAGCAAGTGATTTAAAAAAAGGTATTAATACCGTTTTATGTAAAGGAAAATGGGCGATTGGACAGGGAATAAAAAATCATTCTTTAGGTAATGAGATTTTATTAAGTTGTAGCAATAATAATTTAAATATAAATAATGCTAACAGCGGAACCTTTGTTTGGTATAAGATGGCCGCAACTGGAGATACTATTCCTAGAGTAACAGTTGAAGCAGATAAACTTCTAAAGTATATTCTTAATGGAGCAGTTATTTCATTAGATTATTCAGAAGAAACTAATCTATTAACTATTACCCGCGATACAGGGGCATCGGCTACAATACCAACATTAGACCGTCATCCTCATGTAGATGCTATATTAAGAGTTAGCAAAACACTACATGGTAATTTTGAAACAAAGGATGGCATGGTTATTAGTGATAAAACAACACTAAGTTCTATTATAGAATTAGACTCTAAGAAATTCTTAGAGGCAACAAAACTATGCGAAAGTGTTGGTAGTGGTATTTATAAATTAGATATAGGAGAAAACAAACTAACAATTAGTTCAGAAAAAGATAGAGAAGTATACAGTGAAGCAATTACAGTAGCAGAAGATAAACAATCTAATTTTGCTACTACACAGTACACTGGACCATTTCACAAATTTTTTAAAGGAACACTTAAGATAGCAACAAACAACAACAACCCAATATTATTTAAAACAAGTAATATTGTAGTATTAAGAGCACCGAGGTTGGAAACATGAATTTATTAGATTTTATAAAACCGTTACAGAATGAATTGAGACAGATATTGAACATGGAAGGATATAATTCAATTGAAGAATATATGTCCATGAAAGAACTTAAGGTAGAAACGAATGAAGAAAAGATTGCATTTATATTAGGCCAGATGGCTATAATTGAAAGCATACTACAAACACTAATTTTAGAAGAAGGGAATGAAGAGTTATTAGTGGGAGAGGAAGAATAATGGCAGAATATTGTAATACATGTGCAGAAAGAAAAACTAAACTACTGAATAAATCCGCAATACAGGAAATACCTATATGTGGTGACTGTAAGAAATTAGAGCGTAAATTAATAGAAATATTAGGTACAGATAAATTAGAAGACTACATAACGTTTTCTGAACTAATTACATATTGCGATATGTTAAGAAATGATATGTTAGCAGAAGATAAGGATATACCTTATAATGAATATTTGTATATAATGAGGGAGTAATATGAGAGATAATAAAGAAGTAAGAGAAATGATGCAAGAAGCAAAACGACTAAGAGATGAATGGGAAACATATCTATTAGAAATGAAAGATTATAATAGTACTAATCCAGATAATCGTTATCCTAGGTCAGACATTGCAGAAGCAGTTAGAAACTTTAATGCATTAAGAGGCGTTGTTAAATCTTTACAATGGGTAATTGAATTACCGGGAGTTGAAGACCCACTATGGTAAGAGTACCTATCGATTTATCACAACCTATATTTTTTAGATACGACGGTAAAGATTATGAATGTTTATACATGGGTAGTTATCTATCCAAAGAAAAAGCACATCATATTATATTAAGAAATAAAGCAGCGAAGGGTAAAACCTTTCCTACTATTAGGGTAGTAGAAACATACGACAGTTGGGGTATTGGGATTTCCTCTCCTGTTATGCAAGTATATAATCCCGACACTATAAAGGAAGAAGATATATATGATAATTACAGAAGTAAGAGACAAAGTAAGGTTAAGATGGCGCGGGAAGAAGAATGAGCGTCTGGCAAGAACAATAGAAGATTATAGTCACTATTTTTATATTAGTGCAAATGATTTTCATAAAACAGAACAAAGGTATTCATACACCCATTTTGGTAATAGGAAAACACTAAGACCTACCTACGATGTTACTAAGGAATATAGCATAGATAGAGAAGAACTAATTAAGGTTAGTTTGGGTAGCAATATGGAAACTTATTGGTTAAAAGATATATTTCATAGTAAACAGATTAAAACATATGAAGCGGATATTTCATTAGCCAGAAAGTATTGCGTAGACAGATTAGATAATATACAGGAATATAATCTAAGAAAATGGTATGTTGATATTGAAACTGTTGTAGGTGGAAGATACGATAAAAAGATTAACGCGATTACTGTCTATGATAATTTTACTGAGAGATATATGGTTTATACATGGTTTCCTGAATCAATGGAATTAGAAAACAAATGGTTACAAGATAATATAGATTTAATTATATGTGATAATGAAAGAGACCTATTATTTAGATTTATTACGGACTTAGATACACAAGACCCAGATATGATAATCGGTTGGTATATATTAGGTTTTGATATTCCTACTATAATTAAAAATATGTGTTCTCATGGTATCAATGCAAAAAGATTAAGTCCGTATAATGAAGTACGCGGAGTATATACAGATTTATCTAAAATGCCTAGAGTAGACTATAATAATACTGCTCAACCAATTAAGGGTAGAATTACTTATTGTCTAATGACTAGATTTGAAAGATTGTGGTTAGATTCCCAAAGAGGAACGTTACCATCTTTATCTCTTGAGTATTGTTCTAAAGCATTACTAGGTGAAGATGCTGGTGGTAAAGTTAAGAAGTCTAAGTTTGAAGGAGATGAATTTTTCCGTAGAGCATGGCTTGAAGATACAGAAGTATTTCTTGAATATAACTATGTTGACGTTAAACTTATGGTCGAGATGGATGATAAGATGCGTATTAGTGAAAACGATTTAGCACTACAAAGGTTACTAATTTGTCCATTTGAATGTGTATTTTATAATAGTCAAATGGGAGCATCATACTTTATGCGTAATGCAGATTGGAAAGCACCAACTGGTATCAAAGGTAATAAAGAAAAATATGAAGCAGCATTCGTTATGGACCCATTATTAGAAACTACATATGGTTTACACAAAAATGTTGCAGTATTTGACTTTAAATCTTTGTACCCATCAATGATGGCGGCGAACAATATTAGTTGGGAATCTATAACACAAGAAGATAATGCTAATCATATATATTTCCAGACGCCTAAAAACCTAAGAGCCTTTGATAGAGAAAAGGTATTACCTTCTATCTCCTTTACAAAGAAACCTCTAGGTGTACTACCTCAAACTGTTATTAAATTAATGGAAATGAGAGATAGTTACAAAAAGAATCTTAAGGAGGCTAGTACAGATGAAGAAAAACGCAAATGGGATTCAGCACAATTAGCAACTAAAAGAGTAGTAAATGCTCTATATGGGGTTTTAGCATATGATGGATTTGGTTGGGGCAATATGAAAATGGCCGCTGCTATTACTGCATCTGCTAGACACGCTATGAGAAGTGCTGCATTTAAAGCACAAGAGTTAGGCTATAAAGTAATTTATGGTCATACGGATTCAATATTTGTATTAGTAGATAATCCTGAAGAAAGTCAAAAACTATGTAATCAGTTAAATGTTCATCTAAAGAATAATATATTTAATGATTATGTAACATTAGAATTTGAAAAATTTGCTAAATCATTCTTCCTATCACAAAAGAAGAATAGATACTGTGGGTATTTATCATGGAAAGATGGTAAATATTTAGAAGAAGATAAATTCTTTATGATGGGATTTGAGGCAAAGAAAAGTAACGAAACAGAATTCGCAAAAAATTTACAATTAACAGTATTAGAAATGGTAGCACAAAATAAAAATGAAACAAACATAACTACATATTGTAAAACCGCCTATAATGAAATGAAAGATGGAAAGGTAGATATTAACTTGATAGCAAAGCGTAGTCGATTAAGAACTCCGCTAAGTAAATACAAAGCAATATCAGGAGGCGTAGCCGGTGTTATGGTATACAACAATGAAATAGGCACTATTAATCTTGGTGATAGTTATTTCTATTATAGATGTAATAACAGCAAGGTTAAAAAGGCGCGAACTTTTATGGTTAAAGAACGAACAAGACCTGTGGACTATATCGCCTATAAAAAGGTTGATGAGGTTATTGACGACTATCCTCCAGATTGGGAGTCATTAGCCGAGTCCGAAGTAATAAAGAAAGTAACTTTAATTTATGATAGTCTAGGATGGGATTTACAGAATATCTCAATGAGAGGGATTCAATCTCATATAGAAGATTGGTGGTAAAATGAGTAAAACAAAAACATATAGAAAAAGTATTATGAAGGCCGTAGAAGCCTTAAAGAAAGCCGAGCAAACAGTTATCGCTCGACAAGAAACGTTAGATAATCTCCTTGCACAAGAAGGAGAATTATGGGATAAAACAGGTGAATGCCAGATATGCGGTGCAGAAGGATATACCGAATGGCATCATATTATCTCACAACATAGATGTAAAGAAGAGGGACTACATCATTATATTAAACTTAGAGGTAATGTAATTGAATTGTGTAAACAATGCCACGATTTGACTACTGCTTCTATGATTAGAAAGAAATTAGATGCTAAAGAAGTAGCGATGGATAATGCAGAATTAGAACCAACAGAAAAACAAATCAAATATATTAAGAAATTAGGTGGGGAAGTTCCAATCGGTTTAACGCGAAGGGAGGCAAGTCAACTTATTGACGAACTAAAAAAAGTGAACGCGCTACAGCGAGTAAAAGAAATGACGGAAGTACGATACTAAGACTTCCACAATTAAATTATAAGAAGGAATATAGAATGAGAACAGAAAATGGAATATATACATATAGTTGGAACCCGTATGATGAGGACGGTCCAATGCTTAAGATAACAAAATCATCCCTAGGTTCTTTTGGTTTTTGTAGACTAAATTATAAATATTCATATATTGATAATATAAAACAAAAAACATCAGAAGCCATGTTAAAAGGAACTATTATTCACGATGCGCGAGAAAAGTTTTGGGATGATATGGATATTAAGAAGGCTGAGTCACTCATAGAAAGTCCAATGGAAGTAGTTAATTATTTTCGTGGTCTCTATGGTGATGCTAAAGATGATTCATATGAATCAATATATACTGCTATGGCAGCATATGATGTTGAAAGGTTTATGGAATCTATGGAAGAAAACACTCTAGGTAATTATATACCAGTAGGTAATGAAGTTATGTTAGATGGTAGATATACTAATGATGACGGAGTAACTGTACATCTACAAGGTATTATTGATAGAATGTTTTTAGAAGATGGAGGATATTTACCCTTTGAATTAAAGACTGGTGCTTGGAAAGATTCAAAGAAAACAATGATGAGAAAAGAAATGGCATTTTATAAATTATTATATGAATGTGCAGATGATGAACAAAAGAAAAAGGTTGGATTAGACCCTGATATTAACATAACACATTGGGGTTGGTTTTATCCAGCATCAAATTATGTTTATGGAGAAAAGGTTTCTAAGAGAACTACAACTTCTGTGATTAAATCAATTGATAAGTTAATTAGTCATTATAAAAACAATGACTTTCCCGCTGATTTCTTTATTAAAAAATGCGTACACTGTGGTCACTATGACCATTGTGAAGCAGTAAGTGGAGGTAATTCATATGAATTCTGGTGATAAAGTAGAACAATTTATAATGGGAAAAATTTCAGACAAAAAATGGGCAGTTAGAGATATAATTAATTTAGAACAAACTGCTAAAGTGGTTGCTGATGAAACATTTGAAGAATTAAATTTTGAAGATGTTTTTGTATTTTTAGATAAATCAGCACAAGAATTTATTAAGGACCAATTCTTAACTAAGGCATCTAAGTTTGTTAGAACTACTATGGCTGTATTCTTAGAAGATGCAGAAGTTGATATTAGTTCTTCAATGAGATATTCACCAGAAGCCTTAGTTAAAACAGAAGAAGTAATTGAGGAAGTAATTGAGGAGGAAGAAGAAATTCCAGCAATAACTTCTCTTAAAGATAGAATTAGAGCAGATGCTAAATTATTAACAGGTGATGAAATGAGAGAACAGGGGATGATTGATTGAAATATCCTAGGGAAATGTGGGCAGGTAGTCATATAAAAGGAGCGATAAATCCGTCAAGGGTAGTAGTTGAGAATAAAGAAGAATATAATAATTTTGTTAGAACATATAACGGGAAAATGAATGTATATACTTCTGTATATGACTTTCGAGAATTTTCCCATAATAGAGGTTTAGAACACTCGATAATACTTGACCGTATATTTCTAGACTTCGATGCCCATGATGGTAATATAGAAGAAGCACA
>MDSY01022110.1_pt1 | contig 35535 bp, 34 predicted proteins | sample 811131 | NCBI WGS metagenome assembly MDSY01 (sample SAMN05326643, study PRJNA326480) | marine metagenome | isolation source: seawater | place: Atlantic Ocean: South West | collected 2010
TGAAACAGACAGACTAATAAGAGTGCCCAATAAACAGTGGGTAACGTGGCGTAAAAGCATAATAGGGTTTTTCCTTGATTTATATATAACTAATAAGCATAACAAAGCGTAATAAATGCTTTTTTTAGAATAAAAAGCTTGGTATGCTCAAGCTAGTGTTTTAATCTTACAACAATTGGAGGGTTTCATGAAGTTAGAATCTTTGGCGTTACATCACAGTTATACATCTGAAGCTACCACTAAGGCTGCGGCAGTTCCCATTTACCAAACCACATCGTATACCTTTGACGACACTCAACATGGTGCCGATCTTTTTGATCTTAAGGTTGCAGGTAATATCTATACTCGAATTACTAACCCCACCACGGCCGTGCTAGAAGAGCGTGTAGCGGCTATGGAAGGTGGTATTGCTGGTTTAGCAGTGGCTTCTGGCATGGCTGCTATTACCTATGCAATACAGTGTATTTGTGAAGTGGGTGATAACATTGTTAGCACTAGCCAGGTATATGGCGGTACGTACAACCTGTTTGCCCATACTTTACCTCGCCAAGGCATAGAAACTCGCTTTGCATCTCACGATGATTATGAAGCGCTTGAATCCCACATTGACAGCCGTACCCGGGCTATTTTTTGTGAATCTATTGGTAACCCAGCGGGCAATATTGTTGATATTGCAAAGCTTGCAGAAATTGCTGAACGTAACGGTGTGCCATTGATGGTAGATAACACTGTAGCCACTCCAGTGTTGTGTCGACCTATAGAACACGGTGCGCATATCGTTATTCACTCCTTAACGAAATACATTGGCGGCCATGGCACTACCATTGGTGGCATGATCATTGATTCTGGTAAGTTTGATTGGGTGAAACATAAGGACCGTTTTGCTGTACTTAATACGCCAGATCCTTCTTATCATGGGGTGGTGTATACGCAAGCCCTAGGCGCAGCAGCTTATATTGGTCGTTGCCGTGTGATTCCATTGCGTAATACTGGCGCTGCTATTTCTCCCCACAGTTCATTTATGTTAATGCAAGGTTTAGAAACGCTGTGTTTACGTATGGAACGCCATTGTGGCAATGCCGAAACAGTGGCTAAGTATTTACAAAACCACCCTAAGGTAGCTTGGGTTAACTACGCTGGTTTAGAAAATAGCCCTTACAAAGCCATGTGTGAAAAAATTTGTGGTGGTAAAGCTTCAGGTATTTTAAGCTTCGGTGTGGTGGGAGGTCGTGAAGCTGGTGGTCGTTTTATTGACGCCTTAGAAATGATTTTACGGTTAGTTAATATTGGTGATGCAAAGTCTTTAGCGTGCCATCCAGCCAGCACCACGCATCGCCAGTTAGATGCGACGGAGCTCGCCACTGCAGGTGTATCAGAAGATTTAGTGCGCATTTCTGTGGGCATTGAACACGTGAGTGATATTATTGCTGATATCGAACAAGCTTTAGCAAAGGTATAAGTAACCGTGTCTACACCACTATTCACAACACCCAAAGCACCCACTGCAGAAGTGACATCTCCAATAGCCATGCCGCAAGGGAATCCGTCTTTACGCACTATAGCTATGCCTGCTGATGCTAATCCTGATGGTGATATTTTTGGTGGTTGGATTATGTCTCAAATGGACATTTCTAGCGGCGTATTTGCTGCTCGTGTGGCTAGAAGGCGGGTGGTAACGGTCGCAGTGGATGCTATGACGTTTCATAAACCGGTGTATATTGGAGACGATGTGAGTTGTTACTGTAGTGAAGCAAAACGTGGCAATACGTCTATCACCGTGCATGTGGAGGCGTGGGTTAGACGCCATCACAGTGACACGGTAGACAAGGTGACACAGGGAATGTTCACCTTTGTGGCGGTGGATAGTAAGGGTAAACCCAAACCATTACCTAGTGTGTAATAACCACTTTGCCTTTGGCGCGGCCCTTAGATAGATATTCTAGGGCTTCAATACTTTCAGTAAACCCATAGCTGCGATCAATCACTGCCTGAATTTTATTTTGCATATATAAGTCTGCTAACTCTGCCAGTTGCGGGCCATTAGAACTCATCATAAACATACGATACATGGCCGTCTTTTTAGCAGCCGCCTGGGTTATTTTTTTAGCCTTAAGGCTTAAAATTTTGCGAATGATAAAATTTAGTCCAAGTTCGCGAGCTAAAATATCGTCTACTTCACCATTAACAGAAACGACTCGGCCACCTTCTTTGATTACCTTAAATGCGTCTAGTGTGTGCTCTCCACCCATTGTGTCGAAAACTACGCCAAAGCTATTTACTTGCTGTAAATAATCTTCTTTTTTGTAGTCAATCACCTGATCAGCACCGAGTTTTTTAACTAGACCTACATTGGGTGTGCTGGTGGTAGTAGCTACAAACGCACCTAAATGTTTGGCTAACTGAATGGCAATGGTGCCTACACCGCCTGAGCCTGCGTGAATCAATACTTTTTCTCCCGCTTTTAAGTTGGCTATGGTGACCAGACCTTGCCAGGCAGTCAGTCCAGCTAAAGGTATGCTGGCCGCTTCTTGGTGTGTGATTTGGTCAGGTTTTAAGGCCGTGTGCTTGGCTTCTGAGGCTACATATTGTGCTATTGTGCCAACTAACTGTTCGCCAATTCGAGATAACACAGTATCACCCACTTTAAAGTTGGTGACCTCATCACCAATTTCCGTTACTACGCCACTCACACCACGGCCTATGCCGTGGGGAAAAGTGATTTTTTTAAAGGCTTTAAAGTCGCCCTTAAGTACCTTGTAGTCAAATGGATTAATACTGCTGGCATGAACTTCAATGAGTAGCTGGGTGGTGGAAATAGTGGGCTTTGTAATATTCTGAAAGGCAAGGCTAGAGGTAATATCGCCATATTTTGTCATCATTAAAGCTTGCATGTAAGTTGTTCCGTATTGATTTTGGTTAGGTGAGTTTGGCAGTTTGTTGCTGTTATCTATTATAGTGGTTGGATATTTTTCTTGTAGAGGGCTAAAGTGATAAATATAATTGTCTAAAAGACAATAATGGCTATCGTTAATAATATGCTTTTACAGGATGAATATGGATAAGTTGCGCGCACTACACTATTTTTTAAAAGTGGTTGAAACCTCTAATTTTACCAAAGCAGCTAAAGCTTTTGACGTTCCTGTGTCTTCTATGTCCAGGCGTATTAAAGATTTAGAGTCAGTGTTGGGTGTTGAATTGTTTCAGCGATCCACCCGTGTAGTGCGCCTCACAGAGCAAGGGTCTTTGTACTATGATGAAGTGAAGGATGCCATTGCTGCCTTGAATCATGCAGATGAATTGGTTAGCCTGCATACAAAAACACCTTCTGGCACTTTAAGAATAACGGCCACACCCGGTTATGGAGAAGTTTGTTTGATGCCTGTGCTGGCTTGATTCAGACAACAATACCCAGATATTACCCTGGATATTCAGTTAACCGATCAAGTGGCAGATATCACCCGTGATCAAATAGACATTGCGATTCGAGTGGGTATGGAACCTGAAGACCGGGTTGTGTCCCGCAAATTGTCAGACAACAAGTTTGTATTGGTGGCTTCGCCAAGCTATCTGAATACTCATGGAACACCACTAAATTTGGCGCAGCTTAGTGGCCATCGAGGGCTATATTATAGAGGCCCAAATACAGTTTTCTATTGGCATGCAAATGTTAATAATGAGTGGCAACAGCTTAATAATAAAGCCAATATAATTAGTGACCATGGTGCAGGTATTGTTAAAGCGGCAGTTGAGGGCGATGGTATTGCTTTGTTACCTGAATGGGGCATTAAAGAGCAATTGAGTGATAAAAAATTGCAGGTAATAAATTTGAGTGACGCCCAAGTGGCAATGACCAGAGGCCAAGAAACTGGTATTTATCTGCTTTATATTAAACCCAAACACCACATTCAAAAGGTAAAGTTAGCGGTAGATTTTTTAATCACACATTTACCCACTCGTTAGGCATTTCTGATGCATTGGTTAAGCCAATAATTAACGCATCATGTATTAACACTAGCGCATATTGAGTCGTTATATAGGGTGTACGAGCAGAGGGTTTTTGGCACTAAGTCAAGGTGGTTGACCATTGATGTTGGCCTGAATAGTATCAGCTGCGCAGGCGCAAACTTGTGTTAATCTAGCACTGATAAAATCGGCGAGAACGTTTAAAGGTAACGGTAAGGCTAAGGCTAAGGCTAAGGCTAAGGCTAAGGCTAAGGCTAAGGCTAACGGTAACGGTAAGGAAATTACAGTGACGCAAAAAAACATACTTTTCATCATGCTAGACCAACTTCGAGCTGACGCTCTATCCTGCTATGGTAACCGTTTAGTAGATACGCCCAATATAGACCGTTTGGCTGTTAAGGGAGTTAAATTTAATCGTTGCTACGTGCAAGGGACCAGCTGCGGCAACTCCCGTGCTTCCTATTACACCGGCCGACATGTGCGATCTCATGGTGCAAGTTGGAATGGCTGGGCCACACGTTTGGATGAGCTTACTATGGTGGATCATCTGTTAGCTTGCGGTGTACAAACCTAATTTGATGGGCAAAACCCATATGAAACCAGACTTAGCTGGTATGGTAAGGCTAGGTATTGAGCCACAATCTGAATTAGGCCGTTTTATTGGCAATGCTGGTTTTAGTCATGGTGAACGTGATGATGGGCTACATACTATAGGAGCAGCCGGTGGTTATGGTAGTGAAGAACCTGCCTACTTCGATTATTTAAGGCGCCAAGGTTATGCTGGTTCTAACCCCTGGGCCCAATGGGCTAACGCTATGACAGATGAAGCTGGTGTGTTGCGGAATGGCATGTTCTTAAAGCACACCCATTTACCTGCACGCATAGACAAAGAACATTCTGAAACAGCCTACACAACAGACCGTGCTATAGACATGATAGAGCAGATGGGCACTTCAAATTGGTGTCTGCATGTGTCTTACATTAAACCCCATTGGCCGTTAGCAGCGCCTGCGCCTTATCACCAAATGTATCGTGGTATAGATTTACCAAAAGCCAACAAAAGTGACTCAGAAAAATACCATGCACATCCGCTTTATCAAGCGTTTATGCAGCAGCCCCACAGTAAAACCTACGCTCAAGATGAATATAGAAATCACGCCTTACCTACTTATTATGGTTTAGTGAAAGAAATTGACGATAACCTAGGACGATTATTTACCAGCTTGAAACAGCAGGGCCAAAGTGACAACACCATGATTGTATTAACCTCTGATCATGGGGATTATTTTGGTGATCATTGGTTGGGCGAAAAGGACTTATTTCATGACCCAGTAACGCGCGTACCATTAATTATAATGGACACTACCAGCGGTGCTGATGATAGCCGGGGCACTGGGTGTAATGAGTTAACTTGTGCCATAGATCTAGTGCCTACGTTTGTAGAGTGGGCTGGTGGTGAGCCGCAGTGGCAATGGTTAGAAGGGCAGTCTTTGTTGCCTGTATTGCGCCAAAATAAAGCATCACAACAAACTCAAACATTGGTCACTTCAGCGCGGCCTTATGTGGTGTCTGAATGTGATTATTCAGCGATGCAATTCGCTGGAGAATTAGGCCGTAATAGTTATAACTCACGGATGACTATGTTGTTTGACGGACGTTATAAGTACATTCATTGTCTTGGTTTTGAACCTATGCTTTATGACTTACAAGAAGACCCTCAAGAGCGTATAGACTTTGGCACAGACAAAGCTTACGCGGCGGTTCGCAGCCAGCTAACGGAACAGATGATGGACTGGTCAGCTGGGTTAAAAAATAGAGTTACAGGCAGTGAGTCGATGGTGCAAAAGCGCATGGGAAAATCTGATGAGCAAGGTATTTTAATTGGTTATTGGCAACAAGAAGATCTGCCTGCAGCCCTACAAATAGAACCAGAAGTAAAACCTATCTAGGTGCCTGTATTACTCACGCTAGTTACACGCTGTGCACGCCATGGGCTAAGTGCGCCCACACCAAAAACGGTAATGGCTATGGTAAGCCACCAACCGATAAAGGGTATAGCGCTAATGAGCTCAGCATTAAGAGCACCTAACGTGGCTGTTAGGATAATCATTAATATAGAGCTTGGCAGCTCTCCACGGGCAGTTAGCCAAATTCGAGCGCCAATAAAATAGCTACCCATCCAATAGCCTACAATGGTCACCACTATCGTTGCTGCCATGAGTAATATAGAAATGGGGATGCCAATAAAGGTAACTGCAGTCACAATAGCACCGCCACTTAATACTGATAAACCGATGAAACCATAACCTAAACTACGCCACACACCACTCCAAGCACGATTATAAGCCCTGTGGCTGGCATTATTAGCAATAATTACGATAATACTGGTGACTAGAATAGCCACCAGTAGCTCATAAAAAATACCTAAGCCTAGGGTGCCTAGGTTTTTTCCTACCGGCTCAATGAACTCATTGTCGACTATCTGATTGCTGGAACGGTAAATAACACGCTGTGGGTCAATGACGCTGGCGGGTATGTTAAAACGCGTACCATGTTTACCGTAGAGTATTAAATCACCGTCGATGTGTGCGGCAGGGCCGAAGGAAAGGTTGTCAGTGGCAAAGGTGGCAGAACCACGAACTGGGCCATTGAGAAGAATGCTCTGGCCTGCAAGCTGTATATCACCAGCAACCACACCATCTATTTCTATTGCATCACCGGCGCCTCGCAAGTCGCCTCCAATGTTACTTTTGATGGTAATAGACTGACCGAGAATTAACACATCTTGAGCAACATTAGCCTTTAGTGAAACACGGTCACCCGCAGCATAAACATTGTTACCAACGAGGGCGTTAATGTTCACATCTTTAGCGATAGTGTGAACGCTACCTGATACTGTCTGATTTAGATTAAATATGCGCGCCATCGAGAAGACGTCATCAACGCCACGGCTATTAATAGACGCTTTGTCACTGGTGGTAAATAAATCATTACCTAGCAGGTCTGGGCTGCCTTCTGCCATTATCCAAGGTGATACTAAGCTAGTGGTTAATAAGCCTATTATCAGTGTTCCAATGGTGAGAAAGTTGTATTTGCTAACCAAAACCATAATGTGGTCCGCCTTATAACAAGGTTAAGAGTTAGGCTAAAGACTAATAATAGCCCAATATTATACCTTTGCAGGTGTGGTTGAACTTTAGTCTGCAAGCTCTGGGTCGAGCATTGCAAACACTTGTTGTCGTTCGGCCAATACCAAAAGTAAGGCCAAATCTCCCTCTTGCAACTGTTTTAAGACTTCCTGAGCGCCTGCGGCAGGTCCCACAGAAGGCAAGAGTTGGTGTGCCAGCATACCTTGTTGTTTAGCTTGTTGATGGGTAAGGGCAGTAGTTTCACCTAGTTCTCGACCACGTAAATATTGTGGAAGTTCCGCAGCCATTAAAATGTCTGGGTTAAGGGATAAGGCACATTTGGTCGCGTCTAGTATGTCTTGGTCTGACCGATCCCCAGCATGACTAATCATTAAAAAACGTCGGTTGGCAGGGATGCTGGCCATGGCGTTTGTCACTGCAGAAATAGAATGAGGGTTATGAGCAAAGTCTACAAATACACGCGCGCCGTTTAGGGTAAACTCGTTACAACGGCCAGGGTTATCTTTGGCGTCATTATTAAAGCTACATAGGCCCGTCGCAATGGCCTCATTGTTAATGCCCATGGCTTTCGCTAAGCATAATGCACCTAGTGCGTTGCGAATATTATAATCTGCAGCACCACCCATGGTCATGGGAATATCTTGCACTTTAACGATAGTGTGCGCTTGCTTACCATCAAAATAAACCAAATTATCTTGTTCTTGCCATGCACAAGTGAGCCCACAAGTTTTAGCTTCATCTATCAGGGGGTGCCTTGCATCAAGTGAGAACCAACACAAGTTGGCTTTAGTGTGCCTAGCTTCATCCACCACGTAGCTGTCGTCTGCATTGAGGACTAATATACCGTCAGAGGCTAAAGTGCGGTGCACAGCAAACTTGGCCACGGCTAGTTCTTCTACAGTGTTAACACCAAATTGACCAAGATGGTCGGCTGCTACATTAGTGACTAAAGCAGCTCTAGCTCGACGTAAGGGCAGGCCGCGACGCAATATACCACCTCTGGCTACTTCTAAAAATGCCACTTCTAGGCGCTTGTCTCTAAGTAACATTCGCGCACCACCTGGGCCAGAGTAGTCTCCATAATCTAGTATATGGTCTCCCACACGCACAAATTCTGTAGAGGTAATACCCGCTGTTAAACCGGCGGCAGTGCCAATGGCTGAACATAGGCGAGTACTTGTAGTTTTGCCATTAGTACCAGTAATTAGCGCGACAGGCACATCATGCAAACTGGCCCAGTCCACGTCTTCTGGTAACGGCAGGTTAAACACAGACCATGTTTGCGAGCCAGTGCCATGGCCTAAAGATAGCTCATCATCATCACACAATACATCAATGCTATAGTTTTTGTGGTTGTTAGCAGCGTTAATTAGGGCCACTAATGCTGGGTTAGCTTCTCGTTGCATCACCTTGTTAAGGTCATCAGTCATGATGTCAAAGTTGTTGGGGGCAGTGCCTAATAATTGTGCAGCTGTAAAATGCCAAGCTGTTTGACAGGCAAACATAGCACTATAAAGCTGATCCATAGGTGAAGAGATGGCCAGGTTTGCGCCACCATCAAAACGGCGATCTATTATACTTTCGCCCTGCCAACCTATGGCATCCAGCACACGTCTGGCTTGCTGGTGCCAAACTTTTATAACCTCATCAAGGTTTTTATTAGGGCACAAAATATCTAAGTTGGCGCCCACATTGCTCCATAATAGACCTGGGCCAGTAAGCATTCGAAAATCATCAAGGACCAATTCATTACTTTCACTACAGCGAATATCTAACGCTGTTTCGATGGTATCTGCAGATTCAGCCATAATCTAGTCGCCATCTTCGTCGTTATTTCGGGCCAGACGTACTCCACGTTCATCACGTATAATAGTATCGCCTTCGCCAAGTAATTCTTCCATGCCTGCATCGTTACTTTCGTCCATAAAGGGGTGAGCTTCAATGTCTGTTTGTTGTTCATTTTTTAGATAGATAATTTGTTTCCAGCAACGGGTGATGTTGTCCCCAAACACCATCACCAAATCACCTTCTCTGGCCATATGTAAGGCTGTATCCACCGCCTCCTGCTCTGAAGCAATAATGCTAATATTGCATGCAGGCACACCATGGTTAAGCAAACCTTGCTGCAACATCTTAGGCACTTCGTCATGGCCACGCTTGCGACGGTTGTCGTCAGCCTTACAGATGTAGTGATCAAAGTGGCCTGCTAAAATTTCTGCAGCTTGGTATATGTCTTGGTCACGGCGGTCGCCAGGTGCCGATAGCACTGCAATACGGCGGCCCTTAACATCAAGGCGGGTCACTAAATCTGCCATGGCACGAAATGCTGCAGGGTTGTGGGCATAGTCTAAAATTACTTTAAATGGGTGTTCATTAAATACGTTGGTACGGCCTGGAGCTTGGAAGAAATTGGTATCAAAAGTGCGTAAACCGTGACGAATGTTGTCTAGATCCACATCAAAGCTGTAGGCCATAGCAACGGCAAACATCGCATTTTGCACATTATGCATCGCTTTGCCTTCCATGGTGGCTGGAATTAAATGTGACCAAAGAACAGGAATATGGGTACCGTTGTCATAAATAGCAATCATGTCGCCGTTCATGCCTTTTTCTAGTACTAAGGCCCGTCCACCTGCACGAATATGTTCTTTTACTAAGCTATGGTCCGAATTCATAGTAACGTAACAAATGCGCTCTGCACTGGCGAAATCGGCCATTCGTAAACAGTGCATATCATCAGCATTTAGCACTGCGGTGCCGGTGGCAGATTCCACCACGACTCTTTTTACTACAGCTAACTGTTCTACGGTGTCAATGCCCCCTAAGCCTAAGTGGTCTGCAGTGACGTTAAGGCAGGCTGCCACATCAGAGCTTTGGTAACCCAAACCGCTACGTAATAGGCCTCCACGAGCGGTTTCCATCACCGCAAAGTCTACCGTTGGATCACGTAAAACAATTTGTGCAGAAGTAGGCCCTGTCATATCACCTTTAACACTTAACTTGCCATCTACATAGACGCCATCAGTAGATGTCATACCCACTGTGTGGCCGCTGGCTTTCATAATATGGCCAAGCATTCGAGAAGTGGTGGTTTTGCCATTGGTACCGGTAATCGCAGCAATGGGGATATGGGTTAATGCTGTGGGTGGAAACAACATGTCGATGACCTTACCAGCCACATCTCTAGGAGTGCCTTGGCTGGGTGCAACATGCATACGAAAACCTGGGGCTGCATTCACTTCCACAATGGCGCCACCAATTTCTTTGTAGGAGCGGCTAATGTCGTCCGTAAGAAAATCCACACCACCCACATCAAGGCCTACGGCCATGTCACGGTTGTCTGGATGCACCACATCAGTTAAATCGATAGCGGTGCCGCCAGTAGAAAGGTTAGCCGTATCGCACAAATAAAAGATTTCATCTTTAGGTAAAACAGTCTCTTTAGTAACGTTACCTTTTTCCATGAGCCGGCTGGCTTGTTGGTCTAACGATAGCTGAGTGAGTACCTTTTCATGGCCAACACCGCGGCGGGGGTCACTGTTTACTATCTCAACAAGTTGTTCAATAGATAGCTTGCCATCGCCTACCACATGGCCTGGTACTCGCTTGGCCACGGCAACCAACTCGTTATTGACCACTAACATTCGGTGGTCAAACCCGGTGATAAAGCTTTCCACTAATACGGCACGGCTGGTGCCTTGATCTTTGGCAAATGCAAAGGCGGTGATTACTTGTTCATCGGTGGATAAATTAATAGACACACCGCGGCCATGGTTAGCGTTAAGTGGCTTAAGTACCACCGGGAAACCTACAGACGTAGCGGCACGAATAGCTGCACGATCACTATAGACCATACGTTGTTGGGGTACAGGCAAACCGAGTTTGTGCAATAAATTATGGGTATCTTCTTTGTCGCAGGAAATTTCTACTGCAATGTGTTTAGTTTGGCTAGTAATAGTGGCTTGGATGCGTTGCTGATATTTACCATGGCCAAATTGAACTAAGCTATGTTCATTAAGGCGCATCCAAGGGATGTTGCGTTCTTCAGCGGCTTTTACTAGTGAGCCAGTGCTGGGCCCAAATTCACGTTTTTGCGCACTTAATATGAACTCATTAAGTTCGTTTTTCCATTCAAAATCAGCATCAAAGCGATACTCAATCTGTTCTTTTAGTTCATTGGGTAGAAGGTGCATTAATAAGCGTAAGGCAAGTTGCCCTGCATCTAAGCCTACATTGCGCTGTTTGTAGGCATAAACCATATTATATTGGCCTGGGGTGCCAGTAGAACGAGTCCGACCAAAGCTTACCTCTGCCCCTGCCATACACTGTATTTCTAAGGCACAGTGTTCCCAGACGTGGCCCAACCATGTACCTTCATCTTCTCTTAAACGGCGTAAAAACCCACCACTTTGGCGGTATGAACAGCCATGCTCATCTAAGCCTGGAAGCGATTCAACTAGCGCAGAGATGAAAGTCTCACCTATTTTCGCTGATGGCCACTGCTCAAGCACACCAAGTTCTATAACGTGTCTAATAACTGGGAAACTTGCCCAAGTGTTAGGGCCAACATATACATTGCTAGAGATAATCTTCATGTGCAAACTTCCTTTTATTATAAGTTTTATTTATTGCAAATTTATTTGTTTGAGCATTATCCTATTTCTTGCTGACGTCTGTGAGGCTACAAAAGCCATGTTTATCATCATTCGGTGGATAGGCATGACGGTTTTTAAGATCGTAACGACAGCCTTCGCCAAGAACGTCAAGCTTAAGGCCTAGCAGGCTTAAGGCGTCGTTACGGCCCGCCTGCCACATGGAGGAGTAAGTCATGCCACCAGCATCTACAACAGTTACAGTACCACTTCCAACCACCTCTAATACATCGTCTGGGCCAATAAATGCAGCGGTATCTTCATCTATTCCCAAACCAATTAAGAACGGGTTGTACGAAGAGGCGCTTAATAAGCGCCCTAAACGGTTACGTTGAGTAAAATGTTGGTCAATAATAACTGCGTTTGTTAACCCCAAACCGGGTGCAAGGCTGACCCCGTCTCCAGAAGGTGCGGCATTGCCATTACCCCCTGCCACCATGTGCTCAGACATGATGGAGGCGCCAGCTGAGGTGCCTGCTACAGGAATTCCAGCAGCATTTCTACGGCGAATTTTTTGAGCTACTAAGGTGCCCCCTAAAATAGTGGATAAACGTAATTGATTGCCACCAGTCATAAAAATGCCTGTAGCTCGGTCTAGCATTGCGGCAAATTCAGGGTTATCACAATCTTCACGGCTAGCAATCGGCAAAAACTCAACCTTTCCGGCCCCTAAACCACGAAAAATCTCGTTGTAGTCGGGACCAGTAGAATCTAGTTGTGAAGCCGTGGGTACCACCACGATGTCGGCATTTTCTCCACCGGATAGTTCCACAAACTTGGTGTGGATGGACATTTCTCTTTGACGGTCTTCACCGCCACCAATCGGAATGATGAAACCGCACTGGGCATGATCTGAAACGGGTGCTGGGCACATAGGTGTAAATGACTTCTATATTAATTAATGGTTAAAAAATAATAGCCTTATGATTGTTCATAAGTACCAAAGATTTGTGTCTTTCCATGGCGCTTATGCCAATGGCCACGGGCCATAACGTCAGTAATGGTATGTTGTTTATCTAAAACTACCATATCTGCGTCTTTGCCTTGTTGCAACCTACCTTTGTGGGAAAGTTTCAATAAGTCTGCAACATTAGAGGTGAATGGAGCGAGTGCTTGCGCCATAGGGACCTGGTTATTTAATACTTCAGTTAAAGTTTCGATTAGAGTGGACGAGCGACCCACACCTATACGGACAAGCTCACCTTCTTCATTAAAATGAGGTAAACAACCACCACCATCAGAGCTAATAGTTAATTTGTCAGCAGGGTAGCCACCATCTTTATAGCGTAAAAAAGCTTCTGCAGCAGACCAGCCTGGGTCACTATGCCCTGCTGGGAATGCAGTAACATCTAACCTAACCCCCCTAAGCGTTAGCGGCAGAGCTTCATCAAAAAGGCTTTTATTACGGTTAATATGGGTTGGGTTAAATACCCGTGCAGGGATTTCTGAGGTGTCTAAAGCTTCACGAACAAGTTCTAAACCGCGCTTACCATCGCCCATGTGGATGTGTAAGATACCTGCTTTTCCAGTCATTAATCCAGCAACATGAGCTTCGCTTGCCACCCTTAGAAATTCATCGATGGTTGGTTGGCTTGAGCGGTGGTCACTGATGGCTAATTCACCCACACCTATTATTGGATCTATAAATACAATGTCACTGCGGGCTGCACCAGTAAGGGTGGTAAGAGGCAAGTGATAACCGCCAGTGTGGCACCAAGCAGACATGCCTTCTTCACGTAAACCATAAGCTTGGGCAACAATGCTTTGGGTATTGCGAGTTAAGTCATCTGTACCTAACACGCCCACCACACTGGTAACACCGAATTGGGTAAATTGAGAAAGAAAAACAGGTGGCACACGACTAGCAGGGCCTGTTTCGCCACCACCACCAGTATGTGGGCATGGCCATCTATAAAGCCTGGAACTAAGGTAGCGCCTTTCAGGTCGGTTACCTCTACTTCTAGTACCGAATCCAGCACCGGTAGGTGGGGACCAATGTAAATTATTTTTTCTGCAGCCACCAGTATGTTGCAAATGCCCATAGCTTCTGGGGCAAAAAGGTTGGCGTTGGTGATTAGTTTTAGCATGAGTAGGCCGAGGTGTTGAGTATTAAAAAGTGATCCAATATAACGTCTTAACCTTAGCATGAACTGCTGACATTTATACGATTTTTGTTGCTTGCTAAGCCCTTTAACACTTGAGCTTTCGACTCTGTCCAGGTTACTGTGAAGATCGTATTAAATTGTGCAAATTACATGTTAAAAGTTATCTCCTTTGGAACAGTGTTAGTAGAATTGATGGCATATTTGTTATGCTCCTTAGCTGTTCCAAACATAGGCTTTAAAAGGCTGGGTTTTCTCGCATGAACACTATTCAATACCCCAACTTTCAACAAACTAGTTTTGTCACCAAGCATATCCAAACAACTATGGATTTTTACCACCCCCGGGCAATAGACCCTCAGGGTGGTTTCTTTCATTATTTTCGTGATGATGGCAGTATTTATGATGCCCGCACCCGACATTTAGTGAGCAGTACGCGCTTCATCTTTAATTACTGTGAAGCGGCAAGGTATTTTGATAATGCACAATACCTTGCCGCAGCGCGCCATGGCCTAAAGTATCTACGTAGTGTTCACCTCAATACCAATACTGGTGGTTACGCTTGGCTTATTCGAAACAGCCAACCAGTGGATAATACCAATCATTGTTATGGTCTAGCATTTGTTTTGCTGGCCTATGCCAGCGCTGCAAAAGCAGGCATTGTAGAAGCCAAAGAATACGTGCATGAAACCTTTGCTCTTATGGATCAGCACTTTTGGTTACCAGAAGATGGCCTCTATGCTGATGAAGCAAGTGCAGATTGGAAAACAGTATCTGCGTATCGTGGTCAAAACGCTAATATGCACTCTTGTGAAGCCCTCATTGCAGCTTTTGAAGCTACAGGCCATAAACCGTATTTAGATAGGGCATCGCTTGTGGCACACAACATTTGTGTGCGCCAAACTCAAACCACCAACGGCTTTATTTGGGAACACTATGACACTAATTGGAAAGTAGATTGGGATTACAACAAAGACGATCCGCAAAACTTATTCCGTCCGTGGGGGTACCAGCCGGGGCACTTTACCGAGTGGGCTAAATTACTGTTGATGATTGATGATTACCAACCTCAAGACTGGCTATTACCCAAAGCTGCTTTTTTGTTTGATGAGGCGTTAAAGCAAGCATGGGACCAAGATCACGGTGGTGTTTTTTATGGTTTTGATCCCGTGGGTCAGGTGTGTGACGCAGATAAGTATTTTTGGGTGCAGGCTGAATCTATAGCTGCAGCAGCAATACTAGCTCAAAAAACAGGAGATCAGGCCTACTGGCATTGGTATGACAAGTTATGGGGGCACGCTTGGGAGCATTTTGTAGATCACGAACATGGTGCTTGGTATCGCATACTTACCCGTGAAAACACCAAGTACGATAACCTTAAAAGTCCTGCTGGAAAAACTGATTATCACACTATGGGTGCCTGTTACGAAGTGTTAAGGCGGCTGGCATAGAATTGCTAAAGGTCTATTAATTGTGTTAAAAATAGACCTTATTTACTTTATCAACTCATCATTAATCTATCATGAATAAACTTGCCATCATCGATGATGACTTAGAAATCCGACAACTTTTAAGCCAATACCTCAGCCAACAAGGCTTTGAGGTGATCGCCTATGCAGATGGTGAAAGTTTCTTGCACGCTGACATGTCTCAGTTTGACCTAGCTGTGTTGGATATTGGTTTACCAGGCATGGATGGCTTAGATGTTTGCCGAAACTTACGGCAAACCTCAAGCTTGCCTGTGATTATGCTTACGGCTGCTAGTGATGACCTTGATCGTATTTTAGGGCTGGAGTTAGGCGCTGACGATTATATGGGGAAACCCTTTAACCCTCGCGAATTGCTAGCTCGTATCAAAGCCTTACTGCGACGCTCACAGGTACAAGCATTAAGCCAGGAATCAGTGTCAGCTGCGCCAAAATTACATATAAATAGCCTTAAACGTAGTGCAAGCTTTGCGGGCACTACATTAGCATTGACTGGTGCAGAATTTGATTTGCTAAAACTTTTGTACCAGCACCATGGCGAGGTACTTAGCCGTGATGCCATTTGCCAAGTGTTGCACAGTCGTAATGCACAGCCTTTTGACCGCTCCATTGATACTACCATCAGTCGCCTGCGGCATAAGCTCAGTCCTGTGACCAAAGATAGTATCCAAAGTGTACGTGGCAAAGGTTATGTATTGGTACTTACGTGAAACACTGGCTGCACTTTTGGTCTAAGTTTATTCCTCATTCGGTGATGGCTCGTGTCACCATAGTCCTGTTTGTAGGTATTTTAATAGCTCAGGTGTTTGGTACTTGGCTGTGGGTTTCACAATTAAAAGCCACAGAACACAAGCGTTTAATTAATGTGTCACAAACCATGGGTTCTCGCATTGGTCAAACTGTACAGTTTTTTAACAAGTTACCAGATCAATATCGCCACGTTGTACTAGACCAGCTTCGGGATATGGGTGGCACACGATTTTTTGTTTCGGTCAACAAACAGCACATTGCTTTGCGCACGATTCCCCAAACAGATTTGTCCCAAATGGTTCGCCAACAACTAAGTTCCAGTATTGGGGCCCAAATGGGTAAGGCTCAAGGGTTAGATATTCAGTTTGTCGATTTTGACGATTTAAAGATACTTTCTGGTGCTAATCTAATGGTGGATTTATCGCCCAAATGGAAGCGTTTTGCCTTAATGGAGCCCAGAGATGCAAGTCCAGTGGCTGTAGTGCAGCTGCCAGTAGCTAACGAATGGATATACTTGGCGGCGGTTATCCCTGAAGGTCATATGCTCACAGGAGTAACCTGGCTTACTAGCGAGCGTTTACTGAGTATTAGTTTAGTGTCTTTAACCGTGCTGTTGCTTACTTTGCTGCTAGTGCGCTGGTTAGTGAGGCCTTTGCGACTGTTAGCAAAGCAAGCTGAAGCCATTGGTAAGGGGCGTAACCCGCGTCATATGCGAGAGCAAGGCTCCAGCGAAATGGTGGCCACTATTCGGGCTTTTAACACCATGGTGGGGCGTATTAAAAAGTTTATTAGTGACCGTGAGCGTTTATTCGCGGCTATTTCTCATGACCTTAAAACGCCACTTACTCGGGCCCGTTTGAGAGCCGAAATGATCTCTGATACGGATCAAAAAGAGGCTTTAATTGGTGATTTAGAAAACTTGGAGACGATGGTTAAAGGTAGTTTGCAAATGATGAAGGATGATGCGATCCATGAAAATGCTCAACGCATTGATCTTAGCCAATTGTTGTTGGACCTGGCTTCAAAAAACCAAATATATGGTTTACCTATAGAGTTAGACATCCAGCCAGGTTTGGTAATAGACGGCCGCAGTATGGCTTTACAGCGCTTGTTTAGTAATCTCATTGATAATGCCTTAGCCTATGGTCAAGCGGTAAACATTATTGCCAATGCTAATGCACAGGGTACTGTGATTCGCATTTTGGACCCAGGCCCAGGCTTAAGTGACGCCGACAAAGCACGCGTATTCGAGCCTTATTATCGTATTAATCAAAAGCCCAGCGGTGATCATGTTGGGCTTGGATTAGGTATCGCACGCAGCATTGCTAATCTGCACGGTGGTGAATTAGAGCTTAAAGACCGGCGTGGAGGTGGCTTAATGGTTGAGGTTTATTTCCCTTCGTAACTTTTTGTAACATTTCTCCACGTTATGACACTTTATCGTCTATAGACTCATAACCACCGGAGTGTGACTGCCGGATAATAAATCTAATGAGGAATTCACATGAACACTAAATTAACAGGCCTAGCGCTAGCCACTATGATGGCTGCGGCACCAACTGTGTACGCTGGCGAAGTAGAAGTATTGCATTGGTGGACTAGTGGTGGTGAAGCTACTAGTGTGGCATTTTTAAAGCAAAAGCTAGCTGAATCTGGTGTTGATTGGGTTGATTTTGCCGTTGCTGGTGGTGGTGGTGAAAGTGCCATGACAGTATTAAAATCCCGTGCTATTTCTGGTAACTCTCCTACTGCAGCCCAGATTAAGGGCCCATCTATTCAGGAATGGGGTGAGCTGGGTTTCTTGTCTAGTATTGATGACGTTGCAAAAGCTAATAACTGGGATGAGATTTTGCCAGAAGTGGTGTCTGACGTAATGAAGTATAAAGGCGAATATGTAGCTGCGCCAGTCAACGTCCACCGTGTCAACTGGCTGTGGGCCAACCCAGAAGTATTCCGCAAAGCAGGTGCTACCGTTCCAACAACTTGGGATGATTTCATGGTGCAAGCTCAAAAGTTAAAGGATGCAGGTTACATTGCTCTAGCCCATGGTGGCCAAGCTTGGCAGGACGCTACTGTATTTGAAGCTGTAGTATTGGGTGTTGGAGGTGCTGACTACTATAATAAGGCTTTTGTACAGGCAGACATGGATGCACTTAACAGCGCAACCACCAAAGAAGTATTTGAAACATTTGGCCAATTACGCCAATTCGTTGACATCAACTCTCCAGGCCGCGACTGGAACTTAGCCACGTCTATGGTAATCAATGGTGAAGCAGGTATGCAGATCATGGGTGACTGGGCGAAGGGTGAATTTAAGGTTGCTGGTATGAACCCAGGTACAGATTACGTTTGTGTTGCAGCTCCAGGTACTTCAGGTGCCTATACATTTAACGTTGACTCATTTGCGTTCTTTAACCAAAGTGATGCTGAGAACACTCAGGCTCAAAAAGTGATGGCTAAAGAAATACTAAGCACAGACTTCCAACGCGTATTTAACCTTAATAAGGGTTCAATTCCAGCTCGTTTAGGTATGGCACGTACAGAGTTTGATTCTTGTGCTCATGATTCTATGGACGCATTTGTTGCTAGTTCTGCTGCAGGCAGCCTAGTGCCTAGTTTTGCTCATGGCATGGCAGTTTCAGAAGCAATTTCTGGTGCCATTTATGACTCTGCAACTCAGTTCTTCAACTCTGATGACAGAGCTGACGAAGGTGTAGCTCAGCTTGTAGCAGCGATAGCTGCCGCCAAGTAAGCACAGCTCCATAGTCATTACGTGCTCAATGCCGTAATGTATGACCTTGTCATTGTAAAGTTAGTGCAGCAATCTTAGACTTCGGTTTATTGATTGCTGTGACCCCCCCCCAGACCCTCGCAATGAGGGTATGGAACGAAGCTTTGCAATGCCATTTTTCTAAAATTCTATTGAGCTAACTCATGTTCGATTATCTTGAAAAACAATTACCCAAGCTAATCATGGCTCCCACAGCCATTGTTATGTTGGTGTGTATGTATGGTTTCATTGGCTGGACTGCGGTGCTGTCTTTTACCAAAAGCCGTATGTTACCTCAGTGGGAGTTTGTTGGTTGGGAGCAGTATGAGCGTTTATTTGCTAATCCACGCTGGCATGTTGCACTTGATAACCTTCTAGTTTTCACCCTGCTTTTTATTATTATTGCCTTATTATTAGGGCTCATGTTAGCGATTTTATTAGATCGCAATATTCGCAATGATGGTGCCTTACGTACCATTTATCTATATCCCATGGCAGTGTCTTTTATTGTTACAGGCACCGCATGGAAATGGATCCTTAATCCCGGCCTAGGCATTGAAAAAATGGTGCGTGACCTAGGCTTTACTGATTTTGAGTTTCGTTGGTTGGTGGATCCAGACATGGCCATATATACCATCGTTATCGCGGCTGTCTGGCAGTCTAGTGGATTCGTTATGGCCATGCTCTTGGCTGGCCTGAGAGGAGTTGATGATAGCTTAATTAAAGCTGCTCAAATGGATGGTGTATCAACGTTTAGAACATATTGGCATGTGATATTGCCTGTTATGCGGCCGGTATTCTTTGGTGCTGTGGTGATACTGAGCCACATTGCTATAAAGAGCTTTGACTTGGTGCAATCACTGACAGGAGGAGGTCCTGGTTACTCCTCTGATTTACCCGCCACCTTTATGTACACCCATGCCTTTAGCAGAGCTCAAATGGGGCTAGGTGCTGCCAGTGCCATGGTAATGCTAGCAGGAGTCATGGCTATTATTGTGCCTTATCTCTACTCTGAGTTACGAGGTAAAAAATCATGAATAGGCTAACCACGTCACAAAAATTGTACAAAGTGCTATTTATTAGCCTGTTGTTGCTGTTTGCTCTGGTGTACTTGGCCCCTTTATACGTCATGCTGACCACTTCTTTTAAAGGCATTGAAGAAATACGTAATGGCAATATTCTGGCGTTACCTGCAAGCCTTAATGGTAGCGCATGGTCTAAGGCATGGGGCAGCGCCTGCACCGGTGGTGATTGCTATGGTTTAGCACCGTATTTTTGGAACAGCATGCGCATCGTCATACCGGCAGTGCTCATCTCTACAATCATTGGAGCACTCAATGGCTATGTGTTGTCGCAATGGCGATTTAAAGGTAGTAATTTCCTCTTTGGAGCGTTGCTATTTGGTTGTTTTATCCCGTTTCAGGTTATTTTACTGCCTATGGCAATGTTGTTGGCCTGGTTAGGTTTGGCCAATACGGTGACTGGCTTGGTGCTGGTACATGTGATCTATGGTGTGGCCTTCACGACCTTATTTTTTCGCAATTACTATGTGGGCATTCCGTCAGAACTTGTGCGTGCAGCTCGATTAGATAGTGCAGGTTTTTTTGCTATTTTTAGGCATGTTTTTTTACCACTCTCTTCACCAATAATTGTTGTTAGTGTGATTTGGCAATTTACTCAAATTTGGAACGACTTCTTGTTTGGAGTGGTTTATTCAGGGCCAGGCACTCAACCCATTACTGTGGCGCTTAATAACCTAGTCAATACCACTATGGGCGGCAAGGAATATAACGTTGATATGGCTGCTGCTGTTATCGCTGCTTTACCCACCTTGGTGGTTTACCTAGTAGCTGGTAAGTATTTTGTACGTGGCTTAACTGCAGGTGCCGTCAAAGGCTGATAAAAAGACCAATAAAAAAGATTAAGACAAAGGAAGAGAAACCGATATGGGTTCCATAAAAATACAACAACTCACTAAGTCGTTTGGTGATACACAAGTCTTGAAAGGCATTGATCTAGATATCAAAGATGGTGAGTTTCTCATCTTGGTTGGACCCTCTGGTTGTGGTAAATCCACCCTAATGAACAGCATAGCGGGTTTAGAGGATGTGAGCAGTGGCGACATTCTTATTGACGGCAACAATGTGACCGATTTAAGCCCCAAGGAACGAGACATCGCCATGGTGTTCCAGTCGTATGCGCTATATCCCACCATGAGTGTGTCGCGCAACATTAGCTTTGGTCTAGAGATGCGCAAGGTCCCCAAAGCTGAAATAGAAAAAACCGTAGCCGATGTATCACAGTTGTTACAAATTGAACATTTATTAGATCGCAAACCCAGTGCTCTTTCAGGTGGGCAGCGTCAACGTGTAGCCATGGGTAGGGCTCTAGCGCGCAACCCACGGGTATTTTTGTTTGATGAACCTTTGTCTAACTTAGATGCCAAGTTACGGGTGGAAATGCGTTCAGAAATTAAGAAGCTGCATAAACGCTTGGGTACCACTATTGTTTATGTGACTCACGATCAAGTAGAGGCCATGACCTTAGCAGACCGTATTGCCGTGATGAAAGATGGGCAAGTGCAGCAATTTGGTACGCCTTATGAAATTTACAATAACCCAGCTAATCGCTTTGTGGCTGACTTCATGGGATCACCACCTATGAACTTTATTGAATGCATAGTTTTAGATGACAAGTTGGTCATTGACAGCCAAGGTGAGAAATTTGAACTCCATGTCGCTCACACAGAGTGTCTTAAAAAAACGGGTGCAGAGACAGTGATTTTAGGTATCAGGCCTGAGATGATTACCGAACCTAAACCCCATGTAGAAGATGCACTAGTGCATAGCATTCCTATGCAAGTTGATGCAACTGAACCTATGGGGCCAGATACCATTGCTTTTGGGCAGTGGAATGGTACTGAAATCCAAGCTAGGTTAAGCCCAGAAGCTGGGGTTGAAGCACAAGCTAAAGGATGCATCAATTTACAAGTTGATACCAGTAAAGCGGTATTATTTGATGCCTTTAGTGGCGCACGTCTAGACATTTAACCATGCCTTAAATAGATGCGTAATGGTAAATATTTGGTCATCCATCGGTTATGCCCTATTAATGAGACGGTGTACTGTTGTAAATACTCAAGAGACGCTTTTACCGTTACTGCAATAGGGCTAAATCACAATCAAATTTGGTAAACAAACTAAGGTTGTTTTTTAGTCTATTACTAATTGCTGTCGCACTAGTTCTATATTTAGGCGGTTGCTGACTTTTTTTGCGCTCACGCATACTGCATAATGATCTATTATCGATTTATAGTATTGCATGGCAGAGGATGACCCAGTGATTGCAAGCGACAAAACATTAGAACAAGAATTTATGCACTGGCAGTGTAAAAGCCGCCTATTGGCTGCGCGCCAAGCGGCTGGGTATCCCTTAGATGAAGCGAAACCTTTGGTGTGTTATGGTGCAAAAGGTGACACTGGTGTTGAGTTGACCATCTTAATTCTCAAGCACCAGTTAGATCATCTGACCGCTCAATATAAACACAACGCCATCAAGTCAGTGGACCCCATAGAGCGTTTCGAATGGGTAGTGAAACAAGTGTCTTCTGAATATTATAAGAAAGCAGACACCTTTCAATCCACGATGACTGCGCTTTGCCCAGCAGAAGCACCCTCTGCACAAAGGTTATTGCACGAAGGCGAGTGCCGCATGGCCTTTCGTGCCCGCGGTGAAGGTTTCTTGGTGCCTGCTAAGGTGGTTAAGCTAGCGCCAGATGATCTTCGAGCACAATTTACCCAAGTGCATAACTTCCACTTCAACCACAGGCAGCCACAGCCTAACGTGATATTAGGTTTTGAACCCGATTGGCAAAAAGCCTACAGAATTTCTCCTGAAGCCACACAGGATTAAACCTACACTCAACAAAAATATGGGCCAATTGAGGCCACTATTGTAGGGGGTTTGACCCTCCATCAAAGTCACTTCGCCAGTTAGTTGTGCCTGTTGGTACAAAGGTGCCATGTGAGTGACGTCTCCTGTTGCACTAATTAATGCAGTCACTCCGCTGTTAGTAGCCCTGACAACAGGTTTGCCGTTTTCTAAGGCCCTCATTTGTGCCATTTGTAAGTGTTGCCATGGTGCTAATGAGCGATCGAACCAAGTGTCGTTACTGACGGTAAGGATGATTTGAGCTTGGGCGGCTTGCTGCGCAACAAGCTGTGGGTAAGTAATTTCATAACAAATGTTGCCAGCGATGGCTATATTCTGTGTCAGCAGGCCTTGCTCATCTAGTGGTAATTTGAAGGCAGACATCGGTAAGTTAAAAAAGTTAATAGCGCCTCTTAGCCATGATTCCAGCGGTACGTACTCTCCAAACGGCACCAAACGTTGCTTATAATACTGGCCATCTTCTGCACCAAAAGCGATGAGCCCGTTGTAGTAGCTTGCGCTGGTATCAGCGCTTTCGCGTATTACGGTGCCACTGATTATTTGGGTGTTTTCTTCTTTAGCTAGCTCTCTAAGGGGTTGGAATGCTGGTGCAATATGGTCCCAATAGGTAGCAATGGCTGTTTCTGGCCATACAATTAAGTCACTGTCTAAATGCAGGTAAGACTGTTTAAAGTAATACTGTAATGTGGGCGCTAAGGTTGGTGGTAACCACTTGGTTTCTAAACTAATATTAGCTTGTAGCAAGGTGACTGTAATAGGATCTTTTTGACTTGCTTGAGTCCAAGATACAGTGCTTAGTCCATAACCTAATAGCCATAAAAGCCCCAACAAGGCTACGCGTAAATACAGCTTAACCTGCATGCCAAAGGCTAATAATGCACTTGCCAGTAATGCTAAAGTAACACCGTGCACACCCAAGATGGGCGCGTAACCATCAATAAAGGTGCCTAAGCCACCATACCCTAAGTATAGCCATGGAAAGCCAGTGAGAAACCAGCCACGTAATAAATCTAGGCAAATCCAAAGGCCTATAAATAATAAAGTAGGATAATGGTGATATTTTTTGAAGTGATAGAATAGGCCTGCAAAAAGCCCATATAACAGCGCCAGCCCTCCACAAAATAAAAATGTTAAAACGCAGGCTAGCAACCAGTGAGTATCGCTATGCTCAACCATGCTTACAAACACCCAGCTTACACCGACACCAAAGTACCCTAAACCATAGGCAAGGCCATTAATAATGGCATTTTTGGTGTGTTTACTTTGATTTAGGCTATACCAAAAAAGCACCACGCTTAGCAGCGCCAGTGGCCAAATATTACTTGGTGCAAGGGCAAGGGGCGCCAGTGCACCGGCAATGATACTAGTGGCTAAGTTAGTTTTGAGGTGATGGCTCATTAGCGTCGGTGCTAATAGGGTTTACTTGCATAAGGCGAATACGGCGGTTGTCTGCAGCCAAAATAAGGAAGTTCAGATCGCCTACTACGATATTTTCATCTTTAGCTGGCAAATGACCAAATTGTTGAGTGATGATGCCACCAATGGTGTCAAATTCTGTTTCGTCGTAATAAGTGCCGAAGTGCGCGTTAAAATCCTCAATTGTGGTGAGTGCTTTGACTAGGAAGCCATTATCTGCGAAAGGTCTAATGTTACCATCGTCCTCTTCAGCATCAGTTTCATCTTCAATTTCGCCAACAATTTGTTCTAGTACGTCTTCAATAGTCACAAGTCCAGCAACGCCACCATATTCGTCAAGCACTATGGCCATGTGATAACGGTTAGTGCGAAATTCGTTGAGCAAAATAGAAAGGCGTTTGCTCTCTGGCACAAAAATAGATTTACGCAACATAGCGTTGAGGTCAAAGTTGTCCATTTGTTTAGCAAAAGCAAGTGGCAGTAAATCTTTTGCTAACAAAATGCCTAACACTTCATCAGGCGATTCACCAATAACAGGGAAGCGTGAGTGAGAAGTTTCGGTGATGGTCTGCATGAATTCCTGGGTGCTTTGGTCGGCTTTTACTACTGCCATTTGAGGGCGAGGAACCATAATGTCACGCACTTGCATGTGCGACATTTGTAAAGCGCCTTCGATGGTGTCAAGAACTTCGCGGTCAAGAATTTGGTCTTCTTCAGCTTGGCGGATTCGTTCTAGCAGTTCTTCTTTGGTGCTAGGTCTGTCACTGAGAAAAAATGAGAGTCTGTCCAGCCAGGAACGTTTGTCCTGACTGTTGGTCGACGCGTCGTCGTTCATGAGGGGTGTGTTTTCCTAAAAGTTAATAAAACCAATTTATACCCTTAGTCGCTTTCTTTAGCAACATAAGGGTTGGCGATATCAAGCTTAGCTAATATCCGCCCCTCAAGGGCTTCCATTACTTGCGCTTCGTTATCTTCAGTGTGGTCGAAACCTTGTAAATGCAAGGTGCCGTGAATAATTAGGTGAGCCCAGTGGTCGATCACAGTTTTATGTTGCTGGGCGGCTTCTTGGGCTACTAAGTGAGCATTGACAACAAGGTCTCCCAGATACCGGACATCTCCTAACTCAGCAGCCATTTCTGCGGCTAGCTCAGGGTCATCAAAGTGTGGCTGTTCAAAAGGAAAAGACAGCACATTGGTAGGTTTGTCTTTGCCTCGATACTGTAAATTTAGTTGATGGCTTTCTTCATCATCGACCATACGAATGGTAATTTCGGTATCAGCATCAGATGTTTGTATTGCCAACTGTGCCCATTGTTCTAGTTGGGCTAGTGAGGGCAACTGTTTGCTCTGGCTGGCAATTTGTAAATCTACGATCATGAGTGTTTTTTTTCAAAGGCGTCATACGCATCTACAATGCGTTGCACTAACTGGTGCCGCACGATGTCGCTAGACAAAAAGTGGGTAAAGCCTATATCTTTTACCCCATCTAATACTTCAATGGCATGTTTAAGGCCAGAAGCTGTGCCTTTCGGTAAATCAATTTGGGTAACGTCACCAGTAATAACCGCAGTAGAACCAAAACCTATTCTGGTGAGGAACATCTTCATTTGTTCGCGGGTGGTGTTTTGGCTTTCATCTAGAATCACAAAACTGTCACTTAGTGTTCTGCCGCGCATATAAGCTAAAGGTGCTATTTCAATGACGTTTTTTTCTATCATCCGAACTACCGTTTCATAGCCTATCATTTCATACAAAGCGTCGTAGAGTGGGCGTAAGTAGGGATCTATTTTTTGCGCTAAATCACCAGGTAAAAAGCCAAGTTTTTCACCGGCTTCTACGGCTGGACGGACTAGCAATATACGGCGTACATCTTCACGTTCAAGCGCCTCTACAGCACAAGCTACGGCAAGAAAAGTTTTACCAGTACCTGCAGGCCCAATACCAAAATTCATGTCATGCTTACGAATGGAACGAACATAACTTTGTTGGGTTTCACCACGAGGTTTAATAGTAGTGCGTTTGGTACGAATGCTAAGCCCAGTATCCTGTGGTTGGTTAGCTTTTGGGGCTGTCTTAGTTGTGCTTATGTTGGCACCTGTATTAGCACCTGAAATGGCACCTGAATTGGCACTTGAGCTTGAGGGAACGCTAGTTTGTGTCATAGTTTGTTGAGTTTCCACTAAGGCGAGATGCACCATTTCTGGGGTTAATTCGTTTGTTTGCTGAGCTTCACGGTAAAGTTGCTGCAATACGTCTTCGCCAGCAATACAGGCCGCAGTTGTGCCTTCTAAATGAAAACGATTGCCGCAATTACTGATGCTTAATTGTAGGCGCTGTTCAATTAAGCGCAGGTTACTGGCCAACTGGCCTTGCAAGTTGGCAAGGTGTTGAGGGTTATCAGGTAGCAAGCTAAAAATGGCACCACCAGGTTTTGCATCGGCATTTTTTGAACTATAGGCAGAGTTATTCATAGCAAGTTATTGTCGAACAATTGGGCCAACAGGAACAAGCCCATCTAATTCTGACGCGACAAGATTGCCTCGTAACGAGTGAGGGAAGGCTTCCAAAATATGAATTTGGGCAAATTTACCAATTAAGTCTGCGTTGTTGCTAGCAAAGTTAACCGAGCGGTTGTTTTCTGAACGGCCGGTAAGTTTACCAGGATCTTTTTTGGAATAGCCATTCACTAAAACACGTTGTAGGCTGCCCACCATAGCTTGACTGATATCAAAAGATTGGCTGTCAATACGGCGCTGTAACAGTGTTAGACGCTGTTTTTTGGTGGCCTCATCGGTGCTGTCTGGTAAATCTGTAGCAGGAGTACCTGGGCGTTTGCTGTAGATAAAGCTAAATGACAAATCGAAACCGATGGTGGCAATTAAATCCATTGTGGCTTGAAAGTCGGCGTCAGATTCGCCAGGAAAACCGATGATGAAGTCCGATGAAAAGCTAATATCTGGCCGTTGCTTGCGGATACGGCGCATCTTCGATTTATATTCTAGTGCAGTGTGGCCACGTTTCATAGCCATTAATATTTTGTCGGAACCCGACTGCACAGGCAAGTGCAAATGGCTAACCAGCTCTGGTATTTGACCAAAAGCATCGATGAGGCTATCAGAAAACTCAACTGGGTGGCTAGTGGTAAAACGAATACGGTCAATGCCATCAATGTTAGCCACTAAAGCAATGATTTCAGCTAAATCTACTGTGTCACCATCGTCAGTTTCGCCCTGATAGGCATTAACGTTCTGGCCTAACAAGTTCACTTCACGTACACCTTGTTCTGCTAGTTGCTCTATTTCTAATAATACAGAGGCTAGTGGGCGGCTGACTTCTTCACCACGAGTATACGGCACGACACAAAATGAGCAGTATTTGGAACAGCCTTCCATAATGGAAACAAAGGCCGAAGCGCCTTCAACCTTTGGTGCTGGCAAGTTGTCGAACTTTTCTATTTCGGGGAAGCTGATGTCTACTACGCCTTTGGCGCCAGCGTCAGTTGCATCAATCATGTCTGGCAAACGGTGTAATGTTTGTGGGCCAAATATAATGTCTACAAAAGGTGCTCGCTTAGAAATAGCTTCACCTTCTTGGCTGGCTACACAGCCACCCACACCAATTTTAATGTTTGGGTTGGCTTCTTTAAGTTTGCGCCAGCGGCCTAACTGGTGATAAACCTTGTCTTGAGCTTTTTCCCGAATAGAGCAGGTGTTAAGTAACAATATATCTGCATCTGCTTCGGTATGGGTGATCTCCATGCCATGACTATCGCCCAGTAGGTCGGCCATGCGTGAAGAATCATATTCATTCATCTGGCAACCATGGGTTTTAATAAAAAGCTTTTTTGTCATGTAATACACCTGCATTAAACTGAGGGCGTATTATACATTTAAGCCTGCCATTAAACCTAGCTTGAAAGCGCTATTTTTGATGCTAATGCGGGTTAATAGATGCGAATAGGTGCTAATCTAACCACCCAATCTAATTGGCCAGCCTAAGGCGCTAGGTATATCCACAACTGGCCTAACCCAACCTAGGCCAACCTAAGCAGTTTAGGTTGAATAAAACCACAACAAGAGACAGACAGGTATGTATGAAGTAAAAAACAACACCGTTGGTGAATTTCAACTGGATGCTCGTCTAGCAGCAGATTGTGAGCTAGTTACCGACTTGGGGTTATGTCGTTTATTGTTGATGAATAACGCCAGTGTACCCTGGTTTATTTTGGTGCCTAAACTAGAGGATGCAATAGAGCTCACTAGTTTACCTATGTCTCAGCAGGAACAAATATTACAAGAAATTAACCAAGTGGCGGCTATGGTAACCAGCCTCTACACACCAGATAAGCTTAATGTTGGTGCTTTAGGTAATGTGGTGTGTCAATTGCATATACATGTCATTGGGCGCTTTACGCACGATCTTGCGTGGCCTAATCCAGTGTGGGGGCAGCTGCCAGACAATCGATATCAATCAAAGCAACTGGCCACAGCCTTACACCAGGCTGCGAGTTTTTTAGGAACCCTGCAATGTATTGAAAAGATTTAGATTTATTTGCGTATTTTGAAAAGTGTACTATTCTTTTTAAGATCCTTACAGTTCTAGTCGCCATGATGAAAAGAAGGGAGTTGTAATTTTTCAAGGATAATTTCATGTTATGTATAAAACTTTTGTTGGTGGGATTGCTCATTACAGCTAGTGTGGGCTGCTCTACTGTTCAGCGACCAATTACTCCAGCCAATGCTCTACTGCACTCTACAGACACAGCGTTTGCTCTTATTGATAAGTCTGGTTGGGCGAAATCGGAATGGAAAAAATATCTACGTGATGACGGGCATAAGGCTTTTTCCGTCTCTGTACTAGAAGATGGCAGCATTTATGCAGTAGGCTTTGCTTCTGATATGAAGTCAAAATACTGGGCCGTAGTCGGTGCTCAGAACCTCTGTAAATACTTCAGCGAAGGATATGGCGTATGTAGAGTCGTTGATATACAAACGAACCACACTAAAACACAGCTTACACCTGTACAAATTGGGCAGGCACCTTTGCAACTTATTCGCCATCGGGATATTCGGTCCTACTATCAATACAAAGAGGAGCACGGTCCTAAAACGATTGTAGTCGCAAACCCCTCGGGCTCAGTTAATTGGGTTTCTGGAGAACAGCTTTCCAGTATGCAGGCTTTGGATGCGTGCGAACAATCAATGGCAGAATATGATGTTAGTTGTGAGGTGTTAGAAAGTGAAGATTAAAGGCGTTGTAAAACATCCATTGCACGTAAAGCTTGGATTTTGTGTTGTAGCGTTATTTTTTGTTTTTTCAAACACTACGAATGCAGAATATGCCACTGTTGATAATAAGTTACCAATGTATGGGACAATTGCGTGGTCTTCTCAGGACCGTAAGCAAATACCCGATTATTTTGACTACATTGATTCTGTATATGACTCTCGTCAAGCTGCTGCAAAGGACCTTAATGTAGAAGCATGGGATGCCTACCTAAACGACAATAGGGTAGAAGCAATGCGCCTGTTCAATCTATCTTGGTTGCTGAATAATACCAACATTGATACATACGCAGGGTATGTTCGTATTTTGGCTCTAGATGGAAAACATAAAGATGCCATTGAAGTTGGCGAGTTAGCTTTAGGGCTGGGAGGAATGAACTATGATTTAATCAGTGAGTTAGCGGTAAGTTACGCATACTAAGGTGAGAGCTTTTATAGTAGGGACAACAAAGGCTATTTTGCAAGAGCTCATTATTTATTAAGTTTAGCTGATTCATTAAAGCCAAACTGTAACTGTGGCTATGAGGATCAATTTTTTGTCTCTATGTTAGAGCAAAAATACAGCCAGGCACAAAAAATTAGAGAAGTTGCTGAGCTATCAAATAATCCACTCTCTAAAGAATCAATAGACTGGTTGGAAGGGTTTGATTACTGAGTTAAATTAATAGGCTGATCAGCCACTACAATATTATCCTCTATACGCACGCCACCTAAAGGCCTTAATTGATCTATGGTGGTATTGTTGAGTAAATGAGCAAAGCCATTATCACGCCATCTTTGTAATAAACTATCAATCACATATAAGCCTGGTTCTATAGTCACCACCATGTTTTTTTCTAGAGCTTTAGTACAGCGTAAAAATGGATAATGTGCTGGTGGTTTTTGTGTATTGCCTAGTTCATCGTGCTGCCAACCACCAATATCGTGCACCTGTAAACCTAATAAGTGGCCTAAACCGTGGGGAAAAAAAGCGCTACTGATACGGCTCGCTTCTAGCTCGTCTCTAGAACCTTGCACTAGGTTAAATTGCTGCAGTAAATCTAATACTAAGTGATGCATCTGGTGGTGTAAGTCGGCAAAATTCACACCCGGCTTAACCATGGAACACATACTCAACTGTGCTTTAGTCATCGCGTTAATTAGATGTTGATAAAGCTCGCTACCACGGCTGTGGCAATGGGTAATGTCGGCGGCATAACCATGGCACTGTGCGCCTGCATCAATCAAAAAACTTTGTGGTTGGGTCATATTTTGGGCATTGTAGTCATAGTGCTGGTAATGTAATACCGCGCTATGGCCACCAAAACCAATAATATTACGGTAGGGCATTTGGGTTTGGTCTTGTTGTACTGCAGCAAGGTAGTATAGCTGAGTTTCAAACTCACTTTTGCCATTCATGAAGGCTTTTTTCGCTGCTTCATGGCCTTGCAAAGCAATCACGTTAGCTTGTGCCAAACAAGCAATTTCATACTCGCTTTTAACGGCTCTGGCATAGTGTAAGCGATGCATTAACCCTGGCGGGTTTATGTTGCTTATATTAAGATCTTCGGCCAGTTTTTTGTCTTCGCCTATCTAGGCTCTATGGGTACTTGAGGCATTATATTGAACTAGTTCTCGTTTTACGTGAGCCAAATCAGAACACAAATGAATATCAAAATAATCACACCAAAAACCTTGCGGTGGTTGTGGTGGTACATGCCAAAAATCATCAGCCAAATGATAAAAAAGCACTGGTTTTTGGCCCGTTTGAATCAGTAAATAACAGTGTGGGCTTTGGGTCAGTGGTAGCCACCAAACAAAATGTGGACTGGTCTTATAAGGCCCGTGGTAATCATCTAAATAAGCCAGTTTGGGTGCGCCGCTGTGAATCAAAATGCTGTCGTTTTTTTCCGCACTCATGGCCTTTTCTGTAGTTGCAATTAAGCGTTGCAGGTGGGTTGGGTATAAGGTGGCAAATTGGGATAGCATGATGGTTGATCCAAGCAAAAAAACGATGTGCCACCATTATGATGAGGTTAGTGGGACTAAGCAAACACGTGTAAAGAGGTTTTCTGGGTTGTATTTCTTTCTATCGCTTTGTTTTTTATGGTTATTTATTTTATCCTTGTTAGGCTATTCAATTTCTAACTAGGTGTGTTTCACAATTTCGATTGCTGTGCTAAACCCCTCAGGTATAAAGTATTAGGGTCGTGATGACTTTGTTTTTGTATGTAACTTCCTAGGAAATAATAATGAAAAAAACACTACTCGCACTCAGCCTTGGGCTGGGATTAGCGGTATCAGGGGCGGCGCAGGCCAAAACCTTGGTATTCTGCTCTGAGGGCAGCCCAGAGGGCTTTAACCCTTCGCTTTATTCGGCAGGCACTACCTTTGATGCCTCTTCACAAACCATTTTTAACCGTCTTGTGCAGTTTGAAGCGGGCTCAACTAAGGTTGTCCCTGGTTTGGCTGAGTCTTGGACAGCTTCTGCAGATGGCTTGGAGTACACCTTTAACTTGCGCAAAGGTGTGAAATACCACACTACCAAAGATTTCACCCCCACCCGTGACTTCAATGCTGATGACATTTTATTCACCTTTAACCGTATGTGGAAAGAAGAACATCCCTACCATGACGTTTCTGGCGGTGACTACAAGTATTTTGGTTGGATGAGCATGGGCGACCTGCTTAAATCTATTGAAAAAGTAGATGACTACACCGTAAAGTTCACTTTGAACTACGCCGAAGCACCATTTGTGTCTAACATGGCTATGGACTTTGCCTCTGTAATGTCTGCTGAATATGGTGATGTATTAGCGGCATCTGGCAACAAAGAAGACATAGACCACAAGCCTGTAGGCACTGGTCCATTCGTATTTAAGTCTTACCAAAAAGACGCCATGATCCGTTATACCGCCCATGACAACTATTGGGGAGGCCGTTCTAATATCGATAAGCTAGTATTTGCTATCACCACCGATGCTAACGTTCGTTACCAAAAAATGAAGGCTGGCGAATGTCACGTAATGCCTTATCCAAACCCTGCTGATGTGGCAGCAATGGAAAAAGATCCAGACATCAACCTAATGCGCCAAGAAGGTTTGAACGTCGGTTATTTAGCGTTTAATACAGAAAAGCCTCCATTTGACCAAAAGATTGTACGCCAAGCGTTGAACATGGCGATTGATAAGCAGTCTATCTTGGATGTGGTATTTAAGGGTGCAGGCGCTGTTGCTAAGAACCCAATTCCACCGACCATCTGGTCTTACAATGATGACGTAAAAGACTACGACTACAATCCAGAAAAAGCCAAAGCAATGTTGGTAGAAGCTGGTGTAGTAGGTTTGAAGACTAACATCTGGGCTATGCCAGTACAGCGTCCGTACAACCCTAATGCTCGCCGTATGGCAGAACTGATCCAAGCGGATTGGGCTAAGGTTGGTGTGGAAGCAGAGATTGTTACTTTCGAATGGGGCGAGTACTTAAAGCGTTCTAAAAACGGCGAGCACGACACTGTATTACTAGGTTGGACTGGTGACAATGGTGACCCAGATAACTTTATGTATGTGTTGTTAGGTTGTGATGCAGCTAAGAGTGGTGGTAACCGTGCACGCTGGTGTAATGAAGAGTTTGACAACACGTTACGTCAAGCTAAAAAAATTACTGACCAAGCTGAACGTACTGCTTTGTATGAAAAAGCACAGGTTATCTTTAAAGAAGAAGCGCCTTGGGTAACAATCGCTCACTCTGTAGTATTTAAGCCAGTGCGTAAAGAAGTGACCGGCTTTAAGGTTCATCCTTTAGGCAGCCACATCTTCTATGATGGTGTTGATATTAAGTAGTCTATACCTTTCATAGTCTATACATTGCACTCATTATGAGTTGCTAGACCCAATGGCTGTGTTGGCCTAAAACCTTCGTAGCCATTTAGCCTAACCTCTTATCTTTTGGTATTCCCCAATCCCCTACCTTTGAGTTGTGTCTATGTTTAAGTTTTTATTCAAACGCCTGCTAGTGCTAGTGCCTGTGTTTTTTGGCGTTACTTTAGTGGCCTTTGGCTTTATTAGAGCGCTGCCTGGTGACCCTGTGGAAGTTCTGGCTGGTGAGCGAGGTGTGTCGCCAGAGCGGCACGCCGAATTGATGGCCAAGTTGGGTTTGGATCAACCTCTTTGGCAACAGTATCTTTCCTACGTGGGTGACGTGTTACAAGGTGACTTAGGCACTTCACTCATCACTAACCGGCCTGTAGCAGAGGAGTTTTTTGAACTATTTCCGGCTACTGCAGAATTAGCTATTTGCGCCATTTTATTTGCCGTTATTTTAGGTATCCCTGCAGGTATTATTGCCGCTGTTAAGCGAGGTACTTGGATAGACCAAGGTATTATGAGTATTTCTTTAGCAGGTTATTCAATGCCAATATTTTGGTGGGGTTTGTTGCTTATTATTCTGTTTTCTAACACCTTAAACCTTACGCCAGTGTCAGGGCGGCTATCGTTTTTGTTTGAGGTAGAACCCGTTACTGGCTTTATGCTGATAGATAGCCTGCTGAGTGACGAAAAAGGTGCCTTTAAATCTGCTCCACACCATCTGGTGTTGCCCGCTATAGTGCTGGGCACAATACCTTTGGCTGTGATTGCACGCCAAACTCGTTCTGCTATGTTAGAAGTACTCAGTGAAGACTATGTTCGTACCGCCAAGGCCAAAGGGCTTTCTCCCTTGCGTGTTATTGCTATCCACGCATTACGTAATGCCATGATCACCGTGATTGGTTTACAAGTAGCAGTATTGCTTGGAGGGGCCATTCTTACAGAAACCATATTCGGCTGGCCTGGGATAGGTAAGTGGATCATTTTTTCTGTATTTAGCCGAGATTATTTTGCTGTACAGGGTGGGCTGCTGCTCATCGCAGGGTGTGTGATGGTGGTTAATCTCACCGTAGACTTGCTTTATGGTCTTATCAATCCTCGTATTTTGCACTGAGAATTAGAACCATGACCTCCTCAACAACGACAACTTCTTACTCTGTGCGCAGCCAGCAATGGCGTGAATTTTGGTTTTACTTTAGTGTCAATAAAACTGCTGTAGCCGGTTTGGTATTTCTTATTGGTGTGGTACTAATGGCTATATTAGCTGATGTGATTAGCCCTCACTCACCCACCGAACAATACCGAGAGTTTGCCGAAATTCCACCAGCTTGGATGGAAGGTGGGCAGATGCGTTTCTTTTTAGGCACAGACTATGCTGGCCGAGATATGCTGTCTCGAATCATCCATGGTGCTCGTTTATCCCTCATCGCTGGGTGTATTGTGGTATTAATGTCGGCCTCTATTGGTGTTTTATTAGGGCTGGTGGCAGGCTTCAGAGGTGGCTGGGTAGAAACCATTATCATGCGCATCATGGACACTATAATGGCAGTGCCTGGTTTGTTAATGGCCTTAGTACTAGTGGCCGTTTTAGGCCCAGGCTTACTTAATGCCATGGTTGCCATCGCCATTACCTATACGCCATCTTTTGTACGTTTAACCCGTGCATCTACCATGACCGAACTTAATAAAGATTACGTTACTGCCAGTAAAGTGGCAGGTGCTGGGCCAATGCGGTTAATGTTTATTAGTATACTACCCAATTGCATGGCGCCATTAATAGTGCAAGGCACATTGAGCTTTTCCACTGCTATTTTAGACACTGCAGCGTTAGGTTTTTTAGGTATGGGCGCACAGGCACCGTTACCAGAGTGGGGTACCTTAATTGCAGAAAATCGAGACCTCATGTTAAGCGCTCCTTGGACGGTTACCTTTCCTGGTATTGCCATATTACTGGCAGTGTTAGCAATCAATTTAATGGGTGATGGTTTGCGTGACGCCCTAGATCCTAAGTTAAAGAGATCTTAATCATGGCTTTGTTAGAGATTACTAATTTGACCGTTGAATTTGCCACCGCCCATGGTTCATTAAAGGCTGTGGATCAAGTGAGTTTAAGTTTAGATGCAGGTGATATCGTAGCCATCGTCGGTGAGTCTGGCTCTGGGAAA